>ERZ1673753.463-NODE-463-length-50661-cov-7.474134_pt1 | contig 50661 bp, 48 predicted proteins | sample MGYA00580201_ERZ1673753 | MGnify/ENA primary metagenome ERZ1673753 (study PRJEB41218, sample SAMN15661747) | gut metagenome | host: Homo sapiens | place: Canada: London | collected 2015-08-20/2019-03-30 | study: EMG produced TPA metagenomics assembly of... | reverse complement strand
ATATCATAAGTTAAAGGCTGTAACGGGATTGTATCTTTCCGGAAATATTTCCCGATCTTATGTGTTTCCCCATACACCTTTAAACTATCGTAATCCACAATATAATCAAATGTTTTATGGTAATTCCCCTCATGGGCTTTCCGGGAAAATTCATAAGGTAAAAAGTCATCCGGATTAAAATGTGAAGTCAAGGTATCCCTCAGTTTAAAAACCCAGTCCCAGGAAGGCAGAGAGGTGCCAATAGCTTCCAACTCTATAGCTCCCGTATACTTCTCCGAGGGAGAAACCGTAAATTTTACTGTTCCGGCCCTCATCCAGAATATTCCCCAGTTGTAATATCCACTATATACGAGTTCTTCGATAGGAGCAGGTTTTTGCTGTGCCCGGACGGGCATAATCATATATAAAATGAGTGTTATAAAAATCAGTTTTTTCATTTCCCGTTTTTCTATTAATCTTGAACTCTTGCAGACTGCGAATTACGATTCTTCAGCGAATTTCTTTGTCTATTAGTATCGTCTTCCCGTATGGCCTTCTGGGCTCCCCCGCCTGAACGGTCTTTCCGCCCCGGCTTTTTGTCTTCTTCCTTCGCTTTTCCTTCTCCACCCCGGTAGGAGCTATTCAAATCAAATTCCTGTTCTACATCAAAATTTTGTTTTACATTAATTTCTATTGGTAAATAGCGGACTTCTTCCGGTTGAATACCTTTCAGATAAAGTCCGGTATCCCATTCCCCATTCCCGTTAGCATCCAGAATAGCCCTTAACTTATACTTGCCTTCGCGTAAATAATCAAACGTAATTTTACTGTCCTTATCTACGATTTTTTGATCTAAAACGTTAAATGTTTTCTGCCCATTTTCATCTTTTTTACTATCTGGTTTATATAATTGTAATATTACTTGTCCATGTACTCCTTTTAAAGTCACCATTAACTTTCCATACGTTTCGTAAGCCCGAATCTTAAATTTCTTTTCTACCCGTTCATTGATATGACCGTATATATCTGAAATGGCTGCAGAATCAATTGTGAGCTCATATTCTTTTTCCGGTTCCCAAGTCTTTTCTAAATAAAACCGACGGATCTGTGTACTGTCTTGCCGGAAGGTAAAATCTGTAGGTTGATAAACAGTATCCACTTTTTCCGCCAGCAGGATGTGTTCCCTGATATCCATTGTCACAGGACGATCAAATTCCAGGGTAATTCCTTTATTCAAATCATGGTCCTGTTCAACACCGACATTGACCTGTAAAAATTCAATTTTCGGCTTTTCTTCTTCTTTCTTTTTCTTCCGTCTGGAATTTTTACCTTTATCCTTATCCGTATACACCAGTTTTACAGTATCCAGGCGATTTACAAACATTCCCGTACTATCCGTTCTCAGATAGGACAACTGCAGTTTTAATGTATCCCGTTTATAAATTGTAGAATCCTTTATCCAAAGCCGGATCGTATCCCTACCGGGCGAAACTTCCGGAAAATACCATTTATCCGTCACGACGGTATCCATCAATTCCAGACTAAAATCATTTTCCCCCGGGATACTGAATGTAAAATACAGCAATTCCCGTTGTTTCCGGTTATTATCCGTCATATACAGTTGTGTCAATTTCTCCTTAAACATCCGCAAATACAAATTATTCGGTCCGAAAGCATTGTAAGACCTCACGACCAGAGAATCCCCTCCCAGCGTATCCACCCGCGTAACAGGCATGACAACCGGACGAACCAGACTATCCAAGAAAGCAAACTGCTCTGCTTCCGGTGTATATTTCATATCCCGGTTATCATCCATAACTGCCAATACTTTATAATCCGCTTCCTTCAAATTTGTCAAACGGAAAAAACCGGAGCTGTCAGTACGGGCAAGATAATCCGGTATTTGTAGGAGAGGTAGCGAATCCCGAGGATCCGAATAAAGAAAAACATATGAACCGATTACCGGCTCATTTGTCTGGGCGTCTACCACATTTCCACTTAATTCTAAGGTATCAAGCGTATTTCCCGTCGAAAATACATACCGGTAATAGCCCAAAGGATTCCCTTCATTATTGTCTACAATAGCATCGGCAAAATCTAAACTATAGGTAGTATTCGGACGCAAAGAATCTCCCAATTCCACTATAATATATTTAGCTCTCAACCGGACCTGCGGTTTTTTTGCCATGGGAGGAGAAATAATGAATTTTTCCTGAATATTCTTTAATTGTACAAATTCATCAAAATAGATATTGACACTTTTCTTCTTAAAATCCTTACTAAAAGAAGCCGGAACTTCTGCAATAACCTTTGGCGGAGTAGTATCTTTCGGTCCTCCTTCCGGATAACCTTTATTGGCACAAGAATGTAATATTATACTGATAAATAATGCTCCCAGGCAAACCAGACAGACCGAACGATAACTGTTCCTATTCATATATCTCCTTCTTATTTCAAACAACCATTGAATCAACAAAGTTAAAAAAAAATGTCAGTATTAAGGGTTACGAAATTATAAAGTTATAGATTCAAAAAAACAAAGAAATAAAGAAAAGAAAATCTTCTCCTTCAGAGCCATGTCCGCCCCAGACATCCCAAACTAAAACGGACATTTCCAGCCTCCGCCAAAGTCGTAACACAGGAATGCATAGTTGCTCCCGTAGTAATGACGTCATCTACAATCAGCAAGTGTTTTCCCTGAATCAAAGTCTTATCTTTCAGAGCAAAAATATTTATTACGTTTTTTTGCCGTTCCGCCGGATTCATTCCGGTTTGAGAAACAGTGTTCCGTATCCGGATGATAACCCGGTCATAAACGGGAACATCCAAAACAGCTGAAATCCCCAGAGCTATTTGTAAAGACTGATTATATCCTCTTTTCCGTTCTCTTTTCGGATGCAGGGGAATAGGGATAATTCCCTGTATATCCGTCTGATTACCAATTTTCTCCCCTAACATTTCTCCCAGATAGATGCCTAACTTTTTTCCAGAACGGTATTTTAAGGCATATACTAACTTCCGGTAATTACTATATTTATTATAATAAAACAGAGAATAGATCTTTTCCGGGCGGCAGGCTCCTTCAAAAGTCTCCCAAACAGCTGTTTCTGTCTGATAAGATGAATCTGTAAACGGGAAATCAGCCAGACAAGAAGAACAAATATACACCTCCCCTCTTACCAAACCACATCCGCAAACCACACACAAACGGGGAAAAAATAAATCGGCCAGTGCAGATCCAAAAGCCGTTTTGATTTTCATTTTAAATTTTCAACCTCACGGTTTTCTCTTTTCATTTCATAGCATTTTATCCACGCAATTTCCATCTGAGCAGTCGTATTATCAATTGACTGTCTTTCATCTGATCCGATACTGAAAACGACATACATAGGTACGGCCGGAATGTCTTTTATCACTTCTTTAACAACGGCATCGTTTATTTTCCATACCATTTTTTCAGGAGTCCATTCCAATGAAAAAATATAAAAGTCTTCCGTATACTTTAAACCGCTCAATAATTGCAGCGTATTTTTTTTACCTTTTCCTGAAGCAGGCACATTTCCCATATAAATACCCTCCTTACACCCTTTCATAATTTCGATGCGGGGCAGGCCTGACTCGCTTCTCAACTCAAAACACTGTTCAACAGAAAAATTTGTCAATCTTATTTTTGCTTCAAATTTCCCGTAACACTGGCAAAAAGAAGAAGCTGAGCTCAAACGGGCTGCAGTACAAGTATATTTATTCTTGCTGATTTCCCCCTTTTCATTTCTATAATATCCTCCGACAGCCTCATTGCGGAAATTCAATACTACAGAATTATCTGTAAATTCTAAATTTTTTTCTGTATATAATTGTATTTCATTTCCATTCTCAAATTCTTTAACAGAAATATTCCGAATTCCCTTTTCAGAAACGGACCACTTTTTCCGATCCCATTCCTTACGGGTAAAATTGTCTTCAAATACTATATTCCATTGGCACATATTCTGAAAACATTCGTCCGTACTCAGCAAAAAATACCGTATAATATCGGGGCGGTTCTTTAAAAGCTCATATTCGCACCATAATTTATAATCTTCCGTCGACTTATATCTATTTCTGTCTAATAAAAAACGTTTTTCCTGTCTGAATTTTTCAGACTCTATATAAGTTTTCAATTTTTCGAATTCATCCGGTAAACCACTGTCTTTAATTTTAAGATAATAGACAAATTTACGCTTCCCTTCCAAAGTAATCGCTTCTTTTAATACTTCTCGTTTTTCTAATTCTTTATATTCTGCGTATTCCTGCGGACAGGATCTTCTGGTCAGATTTCCCCTGCGCACCCTATCCCGCAACTCTGCATAGCGGATATATATTTTAGATTGTTTGATTTTCAAATAATTCTTTAATTCTGCAGATTTGTCAACTAAATAATAAGCCCGGAGTTGAGGCGATTTAAGCAAGCTCTTGTACTTTTTTTCCAATTGGTAACTCTCACTTTCCCGATAGATCAAATGTTCTATCTTTTTACGCCTCTCCCGAAAATCTATATTATTTACATACCCTTCTAGCTCGCAATAACGCCTTAAATCTGTGCTTTCCTTCATTCGGGAATAAACACTAAAATCATCCTGAAATACATTTCGTTGAATTTCAGCTTCCCGTGTACTACGAATTTTTTTATTATTTAAACATATACTCATAATACCGATTGCATATATACTACAATACGAGTCTCACTTATTTCAAACGGCATTACGATCTTTTCATCTACCATGCAGCTTAACTCAAAATAGTAAATACCCTAATTAATTTCTGTAATTTTTATAACACACAAAAATTCGTCCAGAGAGACGTAAATCAATATAACAAAGTTAATACAATAATTTTATATTTAATATCTAAAATTTCATTATTTCTTATAAACTTATCAAAATTTAATTTTTTTACAATATAATATTGTTAACTTAATAGATATAAAATCTACCAAATTTAGTAAAATAAATTAAATAAAAACAATATTATATAAACCTTATGAGAAGGATGACAAAAATCAGAAGGGAAACTGCTGTCTTTTTTATGTATTCACCGCTAACTCCATGCTTACTTTATACAACTAAAAGAAAACTGAAATGCGATTTACCGAATTAAGGGTAAAAAATTCTGACTTTTCAGCGAACAACAGCAATAAACTTTTTCCGTCAAAAAGGAAATGAATCTCCTTTGTCTGTTTTTATCAGGCATTCAAACTTTGGAGCATAAACCCAATTCAATATTCTGCCATTTTACTATACCATTGCAAACCACTAATTTTATAGCCGGACTATTGTTTAACGAAATGGTAAGTAATCGTACCGGCCTGAAGCAAAACGGCATCCGGCCGTTCATTGAATTTAGAACGTAAAGCTGCATCTACAGCAACCTCATAAAGGCAATCGTCTTGTTCCGATAATTCCCGGACCACCTCCGCCCGTTGTACAATTCCTTTCCGGTTCACAGCAATATTGACCACCACTTTTCCTCCGAATTCGCATTTAAATACAGGTATGGGTAAAAAAAGGGCATAGCGATTTTTCAAATTATAGGAAACACTGCTTGCCCCTGAATAAAAAGTGGATTTTAAAGAATCTAATATCTGTTCACTTTTATCCCGTTGGTGACGAAGGCTATCCTGTTGGTAGTGTTTATCTCTTTTTTTACCATAACGACCGGAATATTCTTCATTTTCCAATTCTTCTCTTATCTCTTCTATATATTTCTGAATCTGTGAGGACCGGTTGTCTTTTTTTACATTCTCATTTACAGCAATAGAACGTAGCATTTGTTCCACTTCTTCAATGGAAGTTTTTTTTCTTATTTCTTCCTGCCGCTGCTTTTCTTCCAGTATTTTTTTTATTTCTTCTTCCGGGGGAGAAATAAGTTCTATTTCAGTATCCTGAGACATTTTCATTTGAGAAATTCCTATACTCAATAAAAAAATGGCCAATAGCAGGTGAAAAATCAAGGTACCCATAATACCTGTTTTATGAGCATAAAAATTATGTTTGATATAATCCTGAAGTTTCATCTGCTTTTTATATAAAAATTACGTCTATTCAAAACGGATGGCTTTTATGGGCTTGATTTTCGAAATCAACATAGTCGGCACGATCAACATGCTTATCGAGATGATCAACACACCTAAATTCAGCAAAATCACATACCCTATATTAAAATAAACAGGCACTGTATCCATATAATAATTCGCCGGATCTAAATGTACGAGTTGAAAATACTTCTGTATTCCAGCAATCAGAAAAGCTAAGCCATTTCCCCAAAGCATTCCTTTACCAATTAACCCCACAGCTAGGTACAGAAATAACTTTCTCAAACTAATATCCTTATATCCCAATGCTTTCAATATCCCAATCAGAGACGTTTTGTCTAATATCAAAATTAATAATCCGGACACCATATTAAAACCGGCAACCACTACTAAAAGAATTAAAATAATCCACACATTGGTATTCAGCAAATCCAACCATTCGAATAATTGGGGCATACTATCATAAATAGTGGTTACCTTGTAAAAGGTATCCGTATTTTCCCAAGGTATCCGTTCATCTATTTTCTGTTCCGCTATAGGTAATAAATCCATATTCTTCAATTCTATGGATATCCCGGACACCTCTTTGGCACTCCATCCGTTTAAGCGTTGTAAATGCCGGATATCACACAATACAAACACCCCATCATATTCATTAAAACCAGTATCATATATCCCCTTAATAATAAAAACCCTGGCCCTGGGAGGGTCCTGTACAAAATGTGCCGTCACTTTATCCCCTACTTTCAGATTCAAATAATCCGCAATAAGAGAAGAAAGTAATATTTCATTAGACGGAGAAACGGTGTGAAAATCCGGAAATTCTCCCTCTTTTAAATTATTGACAAAAAAATCTTCCGTATAGGTGGAATCTACTCCATGCAATACAACTCCGTGTATCTCCTGTTTACTCTTCAGAATCGCCGGTTTCGTCACATATACATAAAGATCTTTTACTTCCGGCAAATCCTGAATGGACTGCAACAAAGTGTCAGACGGCTGTATTTTCTCAGCAGTATAAGAACCGACACTTCCATAAGATCCGATATCTAAATGCGCTGAAAATCCGGTCAGTTTATTCGTAATCTCTTGTTTAAAGCCAGTGATAATAAAAATGGAAAGCAACATAATACAAACACCCAAAGCAACTCCCACCAAAGCGATTCGGATAATAGGCACAGACACCGCATTTTTCTCACGGCCGCTCAACAATCTCCGGGCTATAAACAATTCCAAATTCACTCGCTAATTTTTAATAATTTTTGGCACCGTATCTATGATTCGTAAACGATGTCTGTTTACAAGACTTTTTCAAAACGGATATACATTGCCTGTACAAAATTAAAGGAAAAACTAAGAAGTAAAAAATAAAACTTTAGAAATCCGGCCAGCTTTCTTTAGATTTATACACCTATTTTAATTATTTAAAATTAAAATGCGCAAATCACTATGTTTTTTCAAGAAATTTATCTAATATTGTTTCAAAATGTAAGTAACTATCGTTAAAACCATGCAAAACAATATTATTGATCAGCAACTCTTAGAAACTAAATTGTCAGAGTCGGCTATACACGATATGCAAGATGCTTCTATCCGTGATGTAGTAAAAGTAGCCAATCTTTTAGAAAAAGCAAGCGGGTATTCTTTTATCCGTATGGAAATGGGGGTTCCGGGTCTTCCTCCTTCCCGTATAGGCACAGAAGCTGAAATTGAAGCATTAAAGCTAGGTGTGGCACAATTCTACCCGATGTTGGAAGGTTATCCTTCCCTGTCGGAAGAAGCTGCCCGTTTTATACAGAATTTTATAGACATCCGTATACAGCCAGCCCACATTATTCCGACCGTAGGAGCGATGCAAGCTTCCTATACTGCTTTTATGGCGCTGACAGAGTGCAACGAAGGACAAGATACCGTACTTTTTATCGATCCCGGATTTTCTGTACAGAAAACACAGTTGGAAGTAATCGGAAAACCTTATGAAACATTTGATATTTTTGAATTCAGGGGAGAAAAATTACGTGCTAAACTGGAAGAATATCTGACAAAAGGGAATATCTGCGCAATCGTTTACAGTAATCCCAATAATCCGGCCTGGATTTGTCTGAATGAAGCAGAATTACAAATTATTGGTGAATTAGCCAATAAGTACAACATCATCGTTCTGGAAGACTTAGCTTATTTTGCCATGGATTTCCGGAAGGACTTGTCCCATCCGGGCGTTGCTCCTTTTCAGCCGACTGTAGCCAGATACACCGATAATTACATCCTGATGATCTCCAGTTCGAAGCTCTTCAGCTATGCCGGACAACGCTTAGGACTTTTATGTGTGTCAGATACATTGTATGCTAAGAAATACCCGCATTTAAAAAAACGGTATAAATCGGAAGAATTGGGTTATACTTTGGTATACAAATTAATTTATACTCAAACGTCCGGAACAGCACATTCCCCTCAATATGCAGTTGCAGCCATATTAAAAGCAGCTAATGAAGGACAGCTGGATATTTTAAAAGAGGTCAGGGAATACGGACAGAGAGCACATATTATGAAAACGCTTTTCCGGGAAGCCGGATTTGAAATTGTCTACGATAAAGACGGAGAAGAGCAAATCGGTGACGGTTTTTATTTTACCATTGGTTATCCGGGTATGAAAGGAGGGGAATTGGCGAAAGAATTACTTTATTATGGCATTTCCTCTCTTCCTTTAAAAGGCTGCGGCAGCAAGCGAGAAGGCCTGAGGGCTTGTGTATCTCAGGTAAGTCTGGATAAAATGGAACTACTAAAAGAACGGTTGGACCGGTTCAAAAGAGATCATGGGTACTAAACTTTCTCCGGAAAGGACAAAGAAGAGGATACAAAATAGCAATTATACAAAAAGGGAAGGGTGACTTGCACATCCTTACTTATCGTGTGCAAATATTCGTTTTCGAAACAAATAAAAGCTTTCATTTTTTGTACAATTGATTTAAAAATGTAATTTTATACCCCGTAATTAGTTACAATAACTAATAAAAAGGGAAAAGTATTATTATAATTTATAACTTTTTAAGATATGGCAAAATTCAGAGGAGCAATCGTTGTGGACAACGAAAAATGCAAAGGATGCGGTTTATGCGTCGTAGCGTGCCCGACGAAAGTAATTGATCTCAACCCCAATGTAAACGGCAAAGGCTATCATTATGCCTATATGAAGAATCCGGAAGCATGTATTGGTTGCGCCAGTTGCGGTCTGGTATGTCCCGATTCCGTCATCAGTGTATATAAAATGAATGTAGAATAAAAATAAAAACTACCGGAAATGGCAGAAGTAAAATTAATGAAAGGTAATGAAGTAATTGCCGAAGCAGCTATCAGATGTGGTTGTGATGGTTATTTTGGTTACCCCATTACCCCGCAATCGGAAGTTATGGAAACGCTCATGGCGCGTAAGCCGTGGGAAGAGACCGGAATGGTCGTTTTACAAGCAGAAAGTGAATTAGCCGCTATAAATATGGTATATGGCGGAGCAAGCTGTGGGAAAAAAGTAATGACCTCATCTTCCAGCCCTGGTATCAGTCTGAAGCAAGAAGGACTGACTTATATTGCAGGCGCTGAGTTACCTTGCCTCGTTGTTGACGTGGTAAGAGGAGGTCCTGGTTTAGGAACGATACAACCCGCTCAAAGTGACTATTTCCAAGCCACAAAGGGAGGGGGACATGGAGATTATCATTTGATCGTATTGGCTCCGGCTTCTGTACAAGAAATGAATGATTTTGTAGATTTAGGATTTGAACTCGCTTTTAAATACCGGAATCCGGCCATGATTTTAGCGGATGGAGTCATCGGACAGATGATGGAAAAAGTACAATTATCCCCTTATAAACCGAGATGGACAGAAGAAGAAATTGAAAAAATTTCAGGCAGCTGGGCATTGACCGGTAAAAAAGGCAGAGAACGGCACATTATCACTTCTTTGGAATTGGATGCACATCGTCAGGAAGATTTTAATAATAAACTACAGGCGAAATACAGAAAGATTGAAGCCAATGAAGTCCGTTTTGAAAAAATCTTATGCGAAGATGCAGACTATCTGATTATTGCTTATGGTTCAGCTGCCCGTATTTGTCAAAAATCTATCGAATTAGCCCGTGAAGCAGGTATAAAAGTCGGGTTATTGCGTCCCATCACCCTCTATCCTTTCCCCACTAAGGCGATTGCTGAAATGAGCGGACAAGTGAAGGGCATGCTGGCAGTAGAAATGAGTGCCGGACAAATGGTGGAAGACGTTCGTCTGGCTGTAAACGGTCGTGTAAAAGTAGAACATTACGGAAGAATGGGTGGAGTTGTGCCGACTCCCGAAGAAATTGTTGAAGCGCTTAAAAACAATTTTGAATTGTAAATTACAGGTTTTCAAAACACTTTCGCAATAGTTTACAATTTGAAATTTTAAATTTTAATTCTATGATTGATATTCAAGACATCATAAAACCAGAGAACCTTGTATATGAAAAGAGTTCTCTTCTGACCGACAATGTGATGCACTACTGTCCGGGATGTACGCATGGGGTAGTTCATAAATTAGTCGCCGAAGTTATTGAAGAACTGGGTATACAGGAATTAACCATAGGTGTATCCCCGGTAGGTTGTAGTGTATTTGCCTATAACTATATCGACATCGACTGGGCAGAAGCTGCTCACGGACGGGCTCCGGCTGTTGCAACCGGAATCAGCCGTTTACATCCGGAAAAATATGTTTTCACTTATCAGGGGGACGGGGACCTTGCCTCTATCGGATGCGGAGAAATCATGCATGCCTGTAACCGGGGAGAAAATATCGTAGTCATTTTTATCAACAATGCTATTTATGGTATGACCGGCGGTCAAATGGCTCCTACCACTTTATTGGGACAGGTTACGGCAACCACTCCTTACGGACGGGATGCCAAACTGAACGGTTTCCCCATGAAGATTACAGAACTGATTGCCCAACTGGACGGAACTTGTTATGTCACCCGTCAAAGTGCAGATACCCCGGGAGCCGTAAGAAAAGCTAAAAATGCAATCAAAAAAGCTTTTCAAAATACCCGTCTGCAAAAAGGAACCTCTTTTGTAGAAGTAGTGAGTACCTGTAATTCCGGCTGGAAAGTTAATCCGGTAGAAGCTAACAAGTGGATGCGTGATAATATGTTTAAAAAATATCCGTTAGGAGATATCAAAGATATCTGATCGTTTATAAAGTCAAAAGGTGGAAAGCAGTAAACAGCTTTCTCCTTTCAGTGCTTTATTGACTTCAAAAACCTTATAAATTTAAGTATATGACAGAAGAAATTATTATAGCAGGCTTCGGAGGACAAGGAGTACTATCTATGGGAAAAATCCTTGCCTATTCCGGAATTATGCAAGATCAGGAAGTTTCCTGGATGCCTTCCTACGGACCGGAAATGCGTGGAGGTACAGCCAATGTCACAGTAATTATCAGTGACGAACGCATTAGTTCTCCTGTATTGACCCGTTTTGACACCGCCATTATCCTAAACCAGCAATCTATGGATAAATTTGAGCCCCAGGTTAAACCAGGCGGGACACTGATCTACGACCCGAATGGTATTACTCACCATCCGACCCGGAAGGATATCAATATCTATCGGATTGAAGGCGCACGATTAGCTGCAGAAAGCGGTAATCCTAAAATTTTTAATATGATTATTTTAGGGGGATTCTTAAAAGTAAAGCCCATTGTAAAAATTGAAAATGTAGAAAAAGGATTACAAAAATCATTACCGGCAAGGCATCACAACTTAATCCCTATGAACATTGAAGCCATACAAACGGGAATGGAACATATAGAAACAGCTAATCAACTATAAACTTCTCTTACCTTACGAAAAAGAGTGGCGGGAAATTTCAGCCACTCTTTTTTCATATCCTTTTAATTAAAACGGTAGGCAGCCTTTCGCATTTCCCGTTGAGATTTAAACGGACGGGAAGGTTTTAAATACTTTTCCAGGTATTTATAAATCGAATACCGGATCTCCGTAGCTTTTCTGGTATCTATCCGGTCAAAAGAATGCCCACCGGGAGCTTCCTGAAAAATCTGGTAATCGAACTTTTTCCCGGAAGCTTTTAAAGCCCGTATCATGTGTTCCACCTCGACTACATTTACATCATCATCTGAAGTATTGGTATGGATTAACACGGGGTCTTTCAGCTTCTCCGCATTCCAGACAGGAGAACGCCTTTTATATTCCGCCATATTATCCCGCGCAGTCTTTCCAATATGATCAGAAAAAATTTTCCGGTAATGGTCCGTAGCATACCCCATGCGTGCAATGACATCGCATACCGGAACACCGGCAAAACCACATTTATACTCACCCGGATAAGTACATAAATTCATCAGCGTAATCATCCCTCCGTGACTCCATCCCATGATCCCGATACGTTCTTTATCCACACAACTGTAATTTTCTACCATATAATTCCGGCTTGCATACACATCCTGGTTTTCCAGGCCCCCATAATCAATATTCTGATAATAACTATTCCCATATCCCGTACTTCCCCGATATTCCGCGGCCACAACAATATACTCCTGAGCCATCAGTTCCCGTATTATATGCGCATAATAAGTGGTAAAATCAGAATGGACCCCACTGTGGGCAAATACAATCAGAGGATATTTTTTCGAAGGATCTATGCTTTTAGGTATAAATACATACGACCAGAATTTCAAGGGATTATCCGCACCCATGGCAGTCGGATTGGGCTTATTGGCTTTAGGAGGCCCACATAAATAAACTTTATCGATAAAGGCTACATCCCCTACTTTTTCAAACCACAATACATCATCCACCTTTTTCATCACTTCATCAAAAGAATGCCGCATACCCTCATTGGACTTCTGCAATTCTTTCAATTGTTTAAAAATTTCATTTTCCTGCTGGGCAAAGGCCGGCAATAAACCCGCTAATAAGAAAACGCAAATACCACAGATATATCCTGCATATTTCATACGCATACATTTTAATAAGACAATTTACAAATATAAAAATTAAATTCTTTTAAAGAAAAATAAGCATAAGACCTCTTCTAAAAAAAATTCCGGTTCTCTGACAGCTGTATCCCTCAGAGAACCGGAAATTAATTTCCCGTATTACTTATTCTAATTTATCATTACAACCAGATATTTAGTTTGTTTCCAGAAGGCATTCTCATCTTTTACTGTCAAACTCAGCATGCCATCTTCACCAGCTTCCAAAGCGTAAGACTCTTGCGGATGAACAGACAATACTTTTGCTTTTTTGGAATTTAGAGGAATGGATTTTACTTCTCTGATATCAATATTTTCAAAGGGAGCTTTCTCCACCTGGGCAGAAACAATCGGCGGACAGAACAATCCCTGACGGCTGATGACTTCAGCTTCTTTCAGTAATTTCCGGGTACCCACCAGATAATGCCCTTCATGAATAGCCATGTCTTGTTCGGTAATCGTCATTTTCTGACTGGCTTTTTCCTGATTTAAATTTTCTACATTTTTATTCAATTCTGTAATTTGTCCTTCCTTTACAGCCAATTGTTTTTGAGACTCTGCCAACTGGGAATTGATTTCATTAATTTTCTGTGTTTTTTCTTCCAGTTCTCCTTTCAGGTTCTCAATTAATTTTTTGAATTCAGCAGACTGACGCCGATTTTTGCCTTCCAATTTCTGAATCTGCGTTTTGTAATTTTCAATTGCTTCTGAAACAGCCTGAATATCATTTTTCAACTGTGCTACTTGCTTTTTCGTTTTATTATTCGTTTTTTCTCCCGATTCAATTGTCAACAATTTTTCTGCCTCCCGGATAGACTGCATACCCGCTGAAATATCATTTAAATCGGCAAACAAACCTTCCATTTCAGTAGTCTGACTGTTATAAGCCATTTGCAAGGAATCCATCTGTGATTGTAGTGACTTATATTTCTGTGAACTTTCCACGCAACTTCCGAATAAGAATAGGACGCTTATACTCCCTATCCAAAAAATACTCTTTTTCATAATTGTCAATTTTAAGTGTTAATTAAAAAATGCGAACTTGTGCTTTACTTTTAATTAATCAATTTGTATACCGAATTTGGCACAAAAAACTAAAAACCTATAAATCAATTTTTTAAAAAATATTATAGTTTTTTAATTGGGGAAATTGGGGACTTCTGATTCTCCTTACTGGGGAATTATTCCCCATAAAAAAACCTGCTACTTTTCTTCCCTGAAAGCTAAAATCCAAGACAATATCCTAAATTTTATCTTTATTTCGAAAAGTAGCAGAAAAATTTACTTATGAACAGATCCTATTTCCGGTAATCATAAAAACCGATTCCGGTCTTCCGCCCCAGCAAATTAGCCCGTACCATCTTTCGTAAAAGAGGATGCGGACGATATTTGGAATCACCGAATTCCTGATAGAGCACCTCCATAATAGCTAAACAAACATCCAAACCGATCAGATCGGCCAAGGCCAATGGCCCCATCGGATGGTTAGCTCCCAATTTCATAGCTTCATCAATTTCTTCTTTAGAGGCCACTCCGTCAGCCAGAATTCCAATCCCTTCGTTAATCATGGGGATCAAAATCCGGTTGGCAACGAATCCCGGGGCTTCGTTGACGCTTACAGGCACTTTATCCAATTTCTTAGCGATTCCGATCACCTGATCGTGAACTTCGGGTGCAGTAAGCTGTCCCCGGATCACTTCCACCAACTTCATGGCAGGCACGGGATTAAAGAAATGCATGCCTATCACCTTATCCGGACGGGAAGTCACAGCAGCCACCTGAGTCACAGACAAAGAAGAAGTATTCGTGGCCAGAATGGCTTCCGGCTTGCAAATACGATCCAGTAATGTGAAGATTTCACATTTAATTCCCATATCCTCCGCTACGGCTTCCACAACCAAATCAGCATCCCGGCAATCTTCATACGACATTGTATCGGTGATAGCTCCCAAAATTTTCTCCTTTTCAGTTGCTTCCATTTTTCCCTTTTCAACCATACGGGAAAGATTTTTTTCCATTGCTTTATGAGCTTTTGCCAAAGAAGCCTCTGAACGCCCTTTTAGTAAAACCTCAAAACCTGCCTGAGCAAAAACCTGGGCAACTCCGTTACCCATTGTACCTGTACCAATTACACATATTTTCATAAGCTTACGGTTTAAAAGCGGTGAACCACTAATGTCCTCCCTATTGAACTTTATTATTTTTTCTTTTCTAAAAAAGCCTTCATCTGAAGCTTTTGTTCTGTTGTCGCAAAACAGAGCCCGAAATAAATATTTTCAAAAGCTATACCGGTATCGATATCGGTCTCAATTCCTCTGTTAATTGCTTCCTTGGCGTATTTTAAAGCCAGAGGCGGACGGGAAGCAATCACCGATGCCATTGCTTTCGCTTCCGGCATTAATTGATCGGGTTCCGTCACTTTATTTACTAAACCGATCCGGAAAGCCTCTGTCCCATCGATAGGTGTCCCTGTATAAATTAATTCTTTTGCTTTTCCCAAACCGACTAAACGAGGCAAGCGCTGAGTACCGGAAAAGCCGGGTATAATACCCAAGCCTACTTCCGGCTGCGCAAATTTAGCCTTAACAGAAGCGATCCGGATATCACAAGCCATTGCCAGTTCACATCCCCCACCTAAAGCATAGCCATTCACAGCTGCTATGACAATTTTTTCAGACAATTCAATTTTACGGAACACTGAAGCTCCCAAATAACCGAAAGTCCTTCCCTCCTCTGCATTCAAATTACTCATTTCTGAAATATCAGCTCCGGCCACAAAAGAACGCCCCGCACCTGTAAGAATAACCACAGTGATCGTTTTGTCGGCTTCCAGCTCATCGAAAACATTTCCCAATTCTTTCAATAAGGCAGAATTTAAAGCATTCAATGTCTCCGGATGATTGAGGGTCAGCAAACATACAGGTCCTTGTCTCTCTTGCAAAATATATTTATATTCCATTTTCTCTCTGTTTCTATTGGCGGCGTAATTTTTCTGTCAATAAAGGAACTATTTTGCTGACATCCCCTACAATCCCCAAATCAGCTACATTAAAAATAGGGGCATATTTATCTTTATTGATAGCGATAATAAAATCTGATTCTTCCATACCTGCCAAATGCTGTATCGCTCCGGAAATACCCAATGCAAAATAGACATCCGGACGTACCGTTTTTCCTGTCTGTCCGACCTGTCTGTTGTGAGGCATTACTCCTGCGTCTACCATTGCACGGGAAGAAGAAACTTCAGCACCGATCACACCGGCTAATTTCTCCAGCATCCTAAACCCTTCGGTATTCCCCACCCCGCGGCCTCCGGATACGAGCACTTTCGCCTCAGTAATATCAATCAGATTTTTCTGTTCTTTTACCGTCTCTAATATACGCACTTTAAATTTAGAACGGTCAAAAGTCACTTTTACATTTTCTACATTCCCCGTACGGGCATCGTCTTTCTTCCCCATTCGCATCACTCCCGGACGTACGGTAGACATTTGGGGACGATGTTCTTTACAAAGAATCGTAGCCATCAGATTTCCTCCGAAAGCCGGACGGGTCATCATCAAATCCCCCTCCTCAGAAATATCCAACCCCGTACAATCTGCCGTCAATCCGGTTTCCAAACGAGCCGATAAACGAGGCCCCAAATCACGGCCAATAGTTGTAGCACCCAATAACAAAACAGCCGGCTTATATTCCTGTACTACTTTCGTCACAGCTTGAGCATAAGGTTCCGTAATATAATATACCAACTCCGGAGCATCTATGCACAATACGGTATCCGCCCCGTACGCAATCAAATCCGCTGCCTTTGGGGTAATTTCATAACCTGCTAAAATGGCGACTACTTTTTGATTTAACCTGTCAGCAAGCTCCCGTGCTTTCCCTAAAAGTTCAAAGGCCACCGGTTGAATGACACCTTCCCGCTGCTCTACAAAAACGTAGACATCTTTATATTGAGATTTATCCATATTATTAAAAATTAAAAAATATAACGACACCGTTGAAAAATATTGTTTGCTCTTTTTCCCGGTCGCTACCCATTAAATAATAAATTTTTCTTTCAATTTGCTCACAATAATATCCGCAGCCTCTTCCGGCTCTACTTCATACACCTTCCCGGCTGCTTTTACCCCTTTGGTAAAAGATTTAAATACCCGGGTAGGAGAACCATTCAAACCCAATTTCTTTTCATCCACGCGAACGTTGCTGAAATTCCAAATTTCCACTTCTTTGGAGTAAGCCTCTACAATTCCCCGTACGGACATATAACGGGCTTTATTAGCGGTAGCTAAAACCGTTACCACACAGGGAGCATCTACCTGCAGGACCTGATAACCTTCTTCTGTCGATTTCTTAATCGTAAACGTTTTTTCTCCGTCATATTTCAAATCTTCGACATAAGTCACCTGAGGCAAATCCAAATGCTCGGCAATCTGGGGTCCAACCTGAGCCGTATCTCCGTCAATAGCCTGACGTCCGGTAATAATCAGATCGTATTCCAACATCCGTAAAGCCCCGGCAATTGCATTAGAAGTTGCCAGCGTATCCGCCCCGGCAAATTTTCTATCACTCAGATGGATCGCCCGGTCTACCCCCATCGCAAAAGCTTCCCGTAAAATTTCATCGGCCTGAGGGGGACCCATTGTGATGACAGTCACTTCCGCTCCGTATTTATCCTTTAATTGCAAAGCCATTTCCAAACCACCCTTATCGTCCGGATTCATAATACTGGGAACTCCGTCCCGAATCAACGTACCCGTAACAGGATCCAGCTTAATCTCCGTTGTATCCGGTACTTGCTTGATGCAAACAACTATTTTCATCTTTATCTGTATTTTCTGTTTATTCAAAATATTTTTCTATCGCTGTGAAAAAAACAAGCCCATGTTTTTTATAACCTTCTTTATTTCAATAAAGCGGCTGCTATTACCATCCGTTGTACTTCAGAGGTTCCTTCGTATATTTCGGTAATCTTTGCATCCCTCATCATGCGTTCAACCGGATATTCACGTGTATAACCGTAGCCACCGTGGAATTGCACCGCCTTCGTCGTTGTTTCCATAGCCGTTTCCGCAGCAAATAATTTCGCCTGAGCAGCATCTACCGAATAAGACAATTTCTGATCTTTTTTATAAGCAGCCATACGTACCAGCAAACGGGCTGCCTGAATTTTTGCCTGTAAATCGGCCAGTTGGAACTGTGTATTCTGGAACTGTCCGATAGCCCTTCCGAACTGTTTACGTTCTTTTACGTATTTCACTGTTTCATCCATAGCTCCCTGTGCAATCCCCAATGCCTGGGAAGCAATCCCGATTCTTCCTCCATCCAGGGTCTTCATGGCTATCTTAAAACCTTCTCCAATCTTTCCTAACAAATTCTGCTTTGGCACAATACAGTTCTCAAAGATCAATTCGCAGGTAGCAGATCCCCGTATACCCATTTTTTTCTCTTTCTTTCCTATGGAAAAACCGGGGAAATCCCGTTCTACAATAAAAGCTGAAATGCCCTTTGTGCCTTTTGATTTATCAGTCATTGCCATGACGATATAAACATGAGCATAAGCAGCATTTGTAATAAAAATCTTTGAACCGTTCAATATATAATTATCCCCTTCTTCAAAAGCCATCGTCTGTTGAGCAGAAGCATCTGTCCCCGCGTTCGGCTCTGTTAATCCGAAAGCCCCTATCCATTCTCCTGCACAAAGCTTCGGTAAATATTTTTTCCGCTGTTCTTCTGTACCAAATTCATATATAGGGGCCGCACACAAAGAAGTATGAGCCGATACAATCACTCCGGTAGTAGCACATACTCTTGACAATTCCTCCACAGCCATGGTGTAAAGAATATTATTCCCGCCAGCTCCTCCGTATTCTACAGGAAACGGGATTCCCATAATACCCAGTTTGGCCATTTTTTCTACTGTCTCTATAGGAAAACGTTCCTCTTCATCTACTTCCGCAGCTAAAGGTTTTACTTCCTTTTCGGCAAAATCCCGTATCATTTGCCGGAATAATATTTCTGTCTTCGATAATGAAAAATCCATATTCGGTTTATTTAAAAATTTGAAAATCCAGGAACTCAATAGATAGAATGATATCTTCTTATTTCTCCTTTTATACAGCCATCGGCTTTAAATCATCCGCAATAATCAAAGTAGCTTCCGTAGCTGCTTTTACCTGTTCAACAGTAAATTCAGGATGAATTTCCTTCAGTACCAATCCCCGGGGAGTTACTTCAATCACGCCCATTTCCGTAACGATCATATCCACTTGTCCTGCAGCGGTTAAAGGCAAGGTACACTTTTGCATTATTTTCGGATTTCCTTTAGCCGTATGCTCCATTGCTAAAATCACTTTCTTCGCTCCTACCAGCAAATCCATAGCACCTCCCATTCCCGGAGTCTTTTTGCCCGGAATCATCCAGTTGGCCAAATCTCCTTTTTCATCTACCTGTAAAGCCCCCAGAATACTGACATCCACATGTCCTCCACGGATTATACCAAAAGAAGTGGCACTGTCAAAACTGGAAGCTCCTGCCAATGCAGTAATATAACCTCCTCCGGCATTGGTCAATTCCGGATTTTCTTTACCTTCTTCAGGCGCAGGCCCCATACCCAACATACCATTCTCTGTCTGTAAAACAACCTCTACACCTTTTTTTAAATAATTAGGGACTAACGTCGGAATTCCAATTCCCAGATTTACCACATCTCCGTCTTTCAATTCCATTGCCACTCTTTTGGCAATAACTTGTTTTATCTGATCTTTTTCCATAACTTGTATATTTTTAAGTTGCTATTTTATTTATTCTCCAACTTCCCTTACAGTCCTCTGAACGTTTTCTATTTCATCCTTCTTTCCATTTCCTGAGCCACAAACGAAGCGACATCATCGGCATAGGTATTCATCCCAAAGCCAGCATCGTATCCCAGTTCCTTGGCCAATTCATGGGAAATACGCGGACCTCCGCAAGTAAGAATTACTTTATCCCGCAACCCTTCCGCTTCCAGCATTTCCACCAATTCTGTCAGGTTTTTAATATGAATATCTTTCTGAGTAACCGTTTGAGACACCAATAATGCATCAGCCTTCAACTCTATAGCTTTAGCTATAAATTCTTCGTTGGGAACCTGACTTCCCATATTGACAGCCTCAAACATTTCGTATCTTTCCAACCCATAATGCCCTGCAAATCCTTTCATATTCATGATGGCATCAATTCCCACCGTATGCGCATCTGTTCCGGTACTGGCTCCCAATACCTTGATCTTACGTCCGATGTGAGTCCGGATAAATTCGTCGGTTTCCGTCATACCCCAACGGGTAGATTCTACTTTGGGTACATAAATATTGGTATAATCCACCGTATGAGAACAACTGCCATAACAGTTGAAAAATGTAAATCCTTTTGTCAGTTCTTTATGATATACCACCAAAGGGTTTTCAAAACCCATCTTTTTCATCAGTAATTTAGCCGCTTCTACTGCTTCCTCTCCGGCAGGAACCGGTAAAGTAAAACTGATTTGGGTCTTACCGTCATTCATGGTATCCCCGTAAGGTTTTATTTTTTTCAGATCCAGGGTCTGATCAAAATCATTCACTTCCGTTGAGTATAATCCTCCGCTCATAATAAAGAAAATTATCTATAGAAATTTATTTTACTAATTCATTATAAAAAAGTCCCTCAATGACGCATTAGCGATATAAAAGGATTATAATAATTGGCTCCTTTCGCTTTTACTCCATCCAAACCTTTTCCTCCGTTTTTCGGACGTTTTATATCAGCAAAAATTCCTTTTTCCAAAGCAGTAAACAAACCTTCCGCTTCCATGTCTTCCAATAAAGTTATCGCTTTTTCCAAAACTTCCGCAGCACGTCTCCGGATAATACCTCCTTTTTTATATTCCACTTCATCACCTATATCTTTCATATTTCCGAAAATGTATTTGGCATTTTCGATAGAAAGGTAACGATCGGACATAAAGGGAGTATGAATCGCCTCGGTCGGCATTCCCAGTAATTGTATTCCCTGAGACGTCCAGATACCAATCATATTGAATAAAGCATCCTGAATATGCCCCCGGAAAATGTTCCCGGTCATAAATTTCGTAGGAGGCATGTATTTTAAAGTGGCCCGAGGGAAAATCTCCCGGATCATCTGCGCCTGTGCCAACTCAAACAGGAAACCGTTTTCCAGTTCCGGATCCATCTCAAAAGCATGCCCTAGCCCCATTTGCTCTTCCGGTAAACCAGCAAACAAAGCCAGTTGCTCGTTGATCAAATCGGATGCCAGCACAGTATGTGCCTGTTCTACAGCATCTGCTGTCGTCAAATAATTATCTTCGCCCGTATTAATAATAACTCCGGCAAATCCGTTGATTACCCGGGACATATACTGGTCAATAAGGGTACGCTGCATATTTATATCCCGGAAAAGAATACCGTACAAAGCATCATTGAGCATCACATCCAATCCTTCCAAAGCCCCCATGGCAGCAATTTCCGGCATGCATAAACCTGAACAATAATTACACAGACGGATGTATTTACCTACTTCTTCCCCTACTTCATCCAAAGCCTTCCGCATAATCCGGAAATTTTCCTGAGTAGCAAAAGTCCCTCCAAAACCTTCCGTAGTAGCACCATAAGGGACATAATCCAGTAAACTCTGTCCCGTAGTCCGTATAACGGCAATGATGTCAGCCCCCTGACGGGCAGCTGCCTGGGCCTGCACCACATCTTCATATATATTCCCTGTGGCTACAATAACATACAGATAAGGCTTACGGCCTTCTCCCAAAGTCTTTATATAGTGTTCCCGCTTCTGCCGCCTTTCCTTTATCCGCTCAATACTCTGACGGATATAAGGTTCCAACGCCTTCTCAATCTCCGCATGCGAATGGGCGGGCAAACGGGTAATATCCAATTCTCCTTTTGCTACTTTTTCCGCAATCTGTTGGGGGCTATCCCCGGACTCCAACACCGCATTCCCCAGAAAAAATAAAATACCCTGCCCTAATAAGTCTTTTTCTTTAATCTCATTTACCAATACATTGGGCAGAGGAACCGTATTTTCGTCAACTCCGTCAATACCTAAAAGACGGCAAAGCGTCCTCTCCACAGCAACAGTGGTGTACTGTTCCACAAAATCCTGTACTCCGGCAGCAATTTTTTCCGCCAGCTGTTTAGCGTATTTTACTCTCCCAAAATCAAGTCCTAATTTACTTTCCTGCATATTCAATTTTTCAATTTAATTGATTTAAAAGGGAATACTTCATTGGTCACCCCGCTTTTAAATCCATTCTGAAATACTATTTTTACATCAATAATTCTAGCTTATGATCTACTCAAAAACTCTTTTGCCTTATCTGTCAGTTCCTGGTTCACTCCTATAATCTCAGCAATGCGTATGGCTTCCTGTGACACTTCTTCCGACCGATCCTCAGTCAATGAATAATCGATATAATCCGTTATATTTTGTAATGTCAACTTCCCTTTTATTTTTTCTTCCCGGAAACCCTTTACCCGTAATTTCCGGCAAGGAGCAATAATTCCTCCGTAATGGGTCGTCACCAACGCCCATATCTGATAATCTGCCAAAAATTCAATTACGCCGTTTACAATAGCTCTACCTTCTAAAGGATTAGTGGTTCGTGCCAATTCGTCAATCAGGACCAATACTTTTTCTCCCTTTTTTATCCGAAGCAATATCTCATTGACGCATAACATCTCTGCAGCAAAAGAAGACAGTCCGCTCAATTCATCCTGTCCGTCTCCCATACATGTCAATATATCGGTTACCGGAGCAATTTCTGCCTGCTCTGCCGGCACATAAAAACCGAACTGCACTAAACTCTGGGCCAAAGCCACACTTTTTAACAATACGCTTTTCCCCGCCATATTCGCCCCGGTAAGTAATGTTACACCCGTTTCCAGGACCACGTCAACCGGTTGGAATTTCCGTCCTTCCTGCAACAAAATATCCCTCAGCTGAGGATGAAACAATTTCCGGAAACTCAATCGATCTCCTTCTTTTCCCGGTTTCACTTCCGGCTTGTTCAATCCCATACCGACTCCCTGCAATGCCTTTGCCAATAATACATCTAAATAGGCAACAGACCGGAGCGTCTCTGCAATTTCCTCCGCATACATCCGGATCCGTCGGGTCAACTCAAGGCGTACCAAATCCTCCTCTTCCAAACTTTGAAAATACAGATTTTCAATCTCACTTTCTTCTCTTCCTTCCCTTTTCTTGCGTTTAATTTCAGCTCTCAATGCTGCTAACCGCTCAGAATAACAGTCATAAATATAGAAATGAGGTATCCGGTTTTTTCCCGGATCCAACAAATCTGCCAACTGATTTAAACAAGGGATTGCCACAACCGGACAATCCTTGATAATTTCCCGTATATCTTCTACGCAAAAAGCCAGGTTTTTCAATTCAAAAAGTTCCAGATCATCCAGGACAACACCTTCTCCCAACCGTTTAACAGTTCCCCGTATATCCTTTACTTGCCCTAATTTTACCTTCAAACGCTCCAACATAACCCCGTTCCGGCTATCGCTTACAACCTCAACCATCTTTTCCACCCGTTCCAATTCCCGCGTAATCTCCTGAGCATCTTCCAACCAAGGTATATCCAAAAGAAAACTCTTTCCTAATCCGGAATGAATTTCCAGGCGATCTATCACATACCGCAATCCGGCGACTTTTTCTATTGCTTCCTTCAGATACATATATTTTTCAATTACCCATCCGCCGTACATCGTACACCGGAATTTTCAAACTTTCTTCCAAAGCTTTTTTCAGCTGATCGGAAGACAGACAATACCCCGTAGGAGATTGTGGATTCATACACACAGCCAGTAAACGGCTCCGCTTTAAAACCTTTATTTTCCCGCCTTTTTTCAAAAAAGCATAAAAAGTCTCCGGTAAGGCAAAAATCCTGGTAAAATCCTGTACAACCAGCTCCGTCGCTTCCTTTTGCATACGCAAAAACTGAAGCAACTTATCGCTTACCGCTCCGGAAACATACAATGTATGCCCATATCTGAAAATATCTCCCTCGTATTTTTCCAGCATAAATACTGAAGGAAGTTGTAAATCATGAATTTTCCCTGTCCTGTCTATGGCCCAAATTCCTTTTTTTATTCCCTGAAATAAATCATTCCACTCAGGGCAGACTTCTTCCAAACAGATCAAATCATACACATATTTTGTCCGCCTTACCAATTCCCGTACATTTCCCGATAATGCCGCACCCGTAGCCAATACGATCGCTTCGGACACGGCCGGTGAACCGTGACTCAACCGGGATAAAGCTCCGTCCACAAGAGTCAGATCCACCCCTTTCTTTTCCAGACGGTCTATCATTTGTTTCATTCCGGCTGTATCCGGAGGCCCTGACAACAAAACCTTGCCCGACCATAAAGCCTTGGCCGTCACCAAACGTCCCAAAGCCGTCTGCCGTTCACCGATATCCAGAATCTCAGCCAGAAACCGTTTCTCCCGGTAATACCGTTCAGAAGTTACAAATAACATTCCTTCAAAGACCTCTATTTCCGGTTTAGGCGTCTGACATACCTGATCCCGGCTTTCCCCATCTGTACCGATAGAAGTGAGTGCAATCGTCTTTCCCGAATCTTTTATTTGTCTTAAAATGTAATTCAGGCATTCCGTCTTCCCCGTATTCTTTTCCAGACCTACGATAGACAAACTTTTACACTTCAATATCTCTTCTATAAAAAACAAAACCGTTCTAAAATAAAACGTTACTAAAATACAAATAAAGGGCAGATGCAGGACAAATCCCGGCACAGAGTTCAAAGCTGTTTCTGACAAAACAACTTTGAAGCTCTTTTAACATTTTATCTTTTAGCCAATAAATTCCGGTTTTTACGATCCAGGTCATTGGGTTCTATCGATAATTTCCGGCCGTTTAACAATTCAGCTACTCCTTCGGTCTTTCGCGCTTTCTCACATTCTTCACAGTAACATTCATCTTTATAATCCGAAGGTTCCGTATAAGTGGTCACGACTCCTTCAAAATTACGCAGTACAACGCGGTTCGGACTTTGAGAAATCATATAAGTCGGCATAACCGGAATTTTTCCGCCTCCTCCCGGAGCATCTACTACAAAAGTAGGAACAGCATATCCGGACGTATGCCCCCGCAAATTTTCTATAATTTCAATTCCTTTAGAAACCGGGGTACGAAAATGCCCGATACCCATAGACAAATCACAGATATAGATATAATAAGGCCTTACCCGTATCCGTACCAACTGCTGTACCAGTTTCTTCATCACATGAGTACAATCATTAACTCCCCTCAACAAAACAGACTGATTTCCTAAAGGAATTCCGGCATCGGCCAAGCGGGCACAAGCTGCCGAAGACTCCGGCGTGATTTCATTCGGATGATTAAAGTGAGTGTTCAACCAAATCGGATGATATTTTTTCAGCATATTCACCAGCCCTTCTGTAATGCGCTGGGGCAATACAACAGGAGTCCGGCTTCCGATACGGATGATCTCAACATGCGGAATCGCCCTTAACCGGCGAATAATATCTTCCAGTTTTTCATCGCTCACCAGCAGTGCATCTCCGCCGGACAATAAGACATCCCTCACTTCCGGATGAGAGGCGATATATTCAATTCCCTTATCAATTCGTTCTGAAGGAGCACTGCAATCATGCTGCCCGGCAAAACGGCGACGGGTACAATGCCTGCAATACATGGCACATTGATCGGTTATTAAAAACAATACCCGGTCCGGATAACGGTGTGTCAAACCCGGTACAGGAGAATCCCCGTCCTCATGTAAAGGATCTACCAAATCTGCCGGAGATTTATGCAATTCTTCTTTTGTAGGGACCGACTGTTTCCGAATGGGACAATGCGGATTCTCAGGATCGATCAAACTCAGATAATAAGGAGTAATTGCCATTCTCAGGGTTTTTAATGATTCCCTTACCCCTTCTTCCTCTTCTTTTGTCAGGCATATATACTTCTTTAACTGTTCCAGCGTTTCAATACGGTTTTTTACCTGCCAATGCCAATCGTTCCATTGCTCATCAGTTACTTCAGGAAAAAACTCTTTTCGTCTGCTTACCATAAAATTTTGTTTTAGTTAAAAAGCCCAAATGACCCAAACAGCTATCTGAAAAGCTTCCTCCTTAAAACAGGGGATCAACATTTCCCCCTGGGAGATTGTTTAACGCCTCGTTGACGAACAGCTGACTGAAAGATACAGTCAGAACTGAAAATCCATTAATCAACGAGCCGTCAAGTATACATTAATCCGGCACGAAAGGCTACAAATCATTCGTAAGGATCTTTTACAGACATCCGTTCTGGCCCTTTAGACTTCTCCATTCTCCTATTAAGCGTACAACTCCGTAAATATTTTACGCAGTTCTTCACTTTCGCGCAATTCCTGTAAAGTGATCTCTGCATGTCCACGGGTGTAGCCGTTTCCAATCAACATCGTAACATCACTGCCTACTCCTTCAGCACCTAAAGCGGCCTTGGTGAAACTGGTTGCCATAGAGAAGAAATATACCAAACCCGTATCTTTCGTACACAAAATACTGGTCATCTCTGTATCCGGAATATTTACATTATTAATGGTAATATCGCACATTTCCCCATTTGTCAATTCCGCAATTTTTTCCATGACAGCAACAGGTTGGGTAGCATCTGCCGAGAAAACATAATCGCAAAAACCAAGCTTTTGTAATCTCTCCGTACTCTTCTGACTGTGGCACAAACCAATTACTTTACCTGTCACGCCAGCCCGTTTTTTAGCCTCATAACAACACAACATACCCGACTTACCGCCAGCACCAATAATCAATACGGTATCTCCCGGTTTCACCAATTTAGCTGTCTGGGCTGGAGCACCTGCAACGTCTAAAGCAGATAAAGCTAATTTTTCCGGAAGATCTGCCGGAATTTTTGCATATATACCACTTTCAAATAAAATTGCTTTCCCGTCTATATCCACCTGATCAACATCTGCCCGGATTTCTTTGATTTTATCTATCCTTAACGGAGTCAAGGAAAGAGACACCAGAGTTGCAATTTTATCCCCTACTTTCAGATCGGTTTTTCCAACCAATGCATCTCCGATTTTCTCTACTGTTCCCAACAACATCCCACCGGAACCGGTTACAGGATTCCGATGTTTTCCCTGCTTAGCAACAATATCCAGCATAATCTCGGCAATTTTCGACTTATCTCCTTTAGCTTGCTCATGAATCTGAGTAAAACTAGCTGAGTCGATATTCAAAGTCTGCACGTCAATTAAAATCTCATTGTCGTATATTTCATCCATGTTGTTGTCCAACTTATTGGCCGGCTGAGGTAATACGCCTTTGGGTTCAATCACTCTGTGTGTACCGTATTTATTTCCTTTTTTCATATTATTATAATTTTATTTAGTTTTACTTTTATAGGGTCAGTCCCATACTTTTTTTCATTTCAATCCTAAAATCCTCCTTGCATCTTCCGGACTTGCAATCTCACGTCCTAATTCTTTTGCCAAACGAACAACTTTTTCCACTAATTCGCCATTGGATTTTGCCAATACACCTTTAGAAAGGTATACATTATCTTCAAATCCGACCCGTACATGCCCTCCGTCTACAATGGCACAGGCAGCCAAAGGAAATTCATAACGGCCGATTCCGGCTACCGTATAGGTAGCATCAGCAGGCAGGCTATGACGTAAAAAGACAAAGTCCCGCATCTCTCCGCTAATCCCTCCGTTGACTCCCATAACAAAGTCAAAATGCATCGGAGCTTTGATAAACCCTTTTTTATGCATTCTCAAAGCCATATCAATCATGCTTTTGTCAAATACTTCCAACTCGGGTTTAATCCCCAACTCTATCATCCGTTGTCCGAAATACTTTATCGTATTCTCCGTATTCGTAAACACCTCATCCCCACCGAAATTCAAAGTTCCGCAATCCAAGGTAGCCATTTCCGGATGCAATTCAGTAGGCTGTAAACGCTCATCATCTGTCATTCCGACAGCTCCGCCTGTAGACGGCTGAATAATAACATCCGGACAAGCCGCCTTAATAGCATCAATTATTACCTTAAAACGGGCTTTATCCTGAGTAGGTGTTCCATCATCATACCTTACATGCAAATGAATAATACTGGCTCCTGCCTCATAGGCAGACCGAGCTTCTCTCACACATTCTTCCACCGTATAAGGCACTGCCGGGTTGTGCTCCTTTAATACTTCCGCACCGCAAATCGCAGCTGTTATAATTAATTTTTCCATAACACAAGTTTCTAAGATTCAAAAATTTATCCTTTCCGCTGACATTTTTTCGGAACAACACAGGTTCCACTAGCCCGGCATACCACGATCGGCTCTTCCAGAAAATCAGCCGCCGATTCCGAAATATCCGTCCGGGGACGAATTACCTTTTTCGCTTCGAATACCATTTTCCGGGAAGAATTTCCCACTTTCACAATTTCTCCCGTGGCTTCTATATAATCCCCCGCAAATACAGGTGCCAAAAATTCGATATTGTCATATCCCGCAAACAATCCCTCATCTCCATCATGCTGGATAAGCAATTCTGTCGCCACATCCCCAAACAACTGCAACATTCTGGCGCCATCCACTAAATTGCCCCCGTAATGAGCATCGTGAGCACTCATTCTCAATCTGATCATCGACTTCTCCATATTACTCTTTTTAAACGATTCGACCCTTTTTACTTTTTCACAATATAATCTACAAATATAGCCGGAGTCTTCACTGTTTCCGGCGCCAACTCCCCTACTTCCACCAGTTCGGCAATTTCAGCTATTACCAAATCCGCTGCACTAGCCATTAATGGATTGAAATTCTGGGAAGTTCCCCTATAAATCAGATTTCCACTTTTGTCCCCCAGGCTGGCCCCAATCAAGGCCACATCTGCCCGCAAAGGTTTCTCCAATAAATAGTCTTTTCCATCTACAGAAATAACCGGTTTTCCTTCCGCTACAATTGTCCCCATCCCTGTAGTAGTCAAAAAACCACCTAAGCCAGCGCCTCCCGAACGAATACGTTCTGCCAAAGTTCCCTGAGGCACAAACTCAATCTCCAATTCACCGCTATTCATCTGTTCACTGGTACAAGGGTTCGTACCAATATGAGAAACAATTAATTTTTTTACTTGCTTATTGGCAATCAATTGACCTACCCCCCGATCCGGATAAGCAGTGTCATTACAAATAAGCGTCAAATTTTTCACCCCGCTTTGGGCCAGAGCGTCAACGATTGCGTTAGGAGTTCCGTTAGCTAAAAAACCTCCTACCATCACCGTCATTCCCTCTTTTACTTGTGCCACAGCCTCTTCGATTGATATAAATTTGTTCATGGCTATTTTATATAAGGTTTGTTGTTAAATATTACACAGATTAAAAGATTTTTGTCAAATTTACAAATTGTAATATTAAATATGAATTATTCTGAACATTTTTTTGTTATTTAAAATCATTCCAATTTAAACGGTAAAAAATTAAAAACAGACCTGCATAATTCCCCATAACTCTTCTCCTCCCCGTTTATACATTTAAACTCTCCGGACAACTTAAATTAATTTCTCTTATTACGGGTTTGTCTTCCTTTGGCGGTATTGTGTATTTACATTCCTTTTAAAAATCATTAAAAATAATAATTAATGTATCCTATTCAACATTTTATCCGTCCTATCGTACCAAATGAAAATAAAATTAAAGAATATGAAACAATTTATTTTCATTTTATTATTCGCTTTGTTAGGAATAAAAACGGGATTTTCCCAACCGGGACAAAATCCCTATTGGGAAAGAAAAGGACTGACAGCTTTCAATTTATCTCAAGCCAGTTTAAGCAGCTGGTCGGCAGGAGGAGAATCCGCTTTGGGGCTGGACGCATTGCTCACATACACAGCCGATTTCAAAAAAGAGCATCATCTGCTGCACAACCGTCTGGAATTGGCATACGGTCTGAACAAAACAGACGGGAACGGCACCCGTAAAACAAACGACAAAATTTACCTCTCCTCCACTTATGGCTATCAGTTGAAAAAGAATTTCTACCTGAGCGGATTACTCACTTTCCAGACGCAATTCGCCAAAGGATATAATTACGACGTTTCCCGGGACATTTTCATTTCTAAATTTATGGCCCCCGGATATCTGATTATCGGCGCCGGTGTCACCTGGACGCCAAAGGCCTATTTCACCTTAACATTTACCCCGGTAGCCTGGAGAGGTACATTTGTTACCAATAAACGTCTTTCGGATGCAGGGGACTTTGGGGTTAAAAAAGGGAAGCATTTATTTTCAGAATTCGGCGCAAATCTGAAAGCCGAAGTCAAATATGAATTCCTGAAAAATATGACGGTTTATTCCCGTGTGGAATTTTACTCCAATTATCTGGAACAACCGCAAAATATCGACATCCGCTGGGATGTTCTCCTCAATATGAAAATCAACAATTGGTTTTCCACTAATTTAACCACGAACCTGATATACGACAACGATGTAAAAATTGTACAAAAAGACGGGACAGCCGGTCCCCGCGTACAGTTCAAAGAAATCTTAGGAGTAGGATTACAATTTAATTTTTAACAACAATTTATTTTTCAAAAGAAAAAAAGCGAAACACCTCCCACACTGACAATGGCGCCAATGACTTCGGTCCCGGTCACTTTCTGTTTCAAACAAAAGGTAGCCGGCAGCAAAATAATAACCGGAGTCAAAGCCATTAAAGTGGAAGCAATTCCACTTTCGGTATATTGAACAGCCATTAAAGAAAAAGAAACACCCAGAAAAGGCCCGAATACCGTCCCCCAGAAAATAGCCTTCATTGCACGGCCGTCTTTCACTGCCGGGAGTAACATACCCAAACGCCTGCTTAGCCCAAGGATAAGTAGAAAACCAATAATGCCAGTAATGATCCGTATCTGCGAAGCTGCAAAAGGAATCATACGAACGACCTCTTCTTCCTGGGAAACAGCATTGCGGGCATAGTATTCCATTCCCAGCTTGCTGAAAACCAAACCTACTCCCTGCCCCACTCCTCCGCCTATGCCCATCAGTAAACCCTTCAGAGGCAGTTTGATCCGGATTTTTTCCTTGTGTTGCCCTCCCCGGTTAAATACGGATATTGCAATTCCGGATAAAGTGATAGCCATACCTGCAACAGCCAAAGGATGCAAAGACTCGTGCAGGACCAAAGCTCCGCATAAAGCGGCAGAAGGAGGGGCTAAGGTCATCAGCAACTGTCCAAAACGGGAGCCAATCAAAATATATGCATAAAAAAGACAAAAATCTCCGAATACAAAACCGATAAGTCCCGACACAGACAGCCACAACCACGTTTTTCCGTCTGTCCCTACAGGCCAGAAATGCCCCGTAAAACAATACAACAATATACCGAGCATCAGAAAAGCCAATATCAAGCGCAATAGATTCAAAGCCAAAGCCCCTACACGCTTTCCGGCATACTCAAAACAAAGAGCCGTAACCGCCCAGGAAAAGGCTACCCCTAATGAGATCAGTTCTCCCCAATAAGCCATCTTACACTCAATTCGTTATTTTTCCTTTCAGCCTCTCATTAATCAGATCCCGGAACTCCCAGTAAACTTCTTCTAAAAGCATCATTTTTTCCGTGAAGAAAGCATATATACGCTCCCAATCTTCCCGATTGTATATACTCACTCCTTCCAATTCAAAATAAACAGCACTGACGACATTCTCCTCAATTCCCCGGTAATCTTCTTCCCATTTTAAATCCGGTCCGCACATTTCCGCAATCAACTTCCGGTAGCTTAAAAAAATCTCATAAACTTCGTAACGACGTATGTCATTTTTGTGGTCGATCTGAAATAAAACCAAAGCTTTTCCGTTATCCGCATAAAATTTTAGTTGCACAGATTTTATCTTCACCCCCGTCAATATCCATTTCCGGTAAATCTTATGCTTCACGCAATATCGTTTTAAACCCTTCCAAAAATCCACACGCCTTTCTTTAGCTTCTTCCTTACCCAACATAATAATCAGTTTATTGAATATAAAAATTGAAAAAGATTACCTTTGCAAAGGTATAAAAAGAAAGAAAAGGAAATGGCGATGTTAAAATTAAAATACAAAGAATGTAACTGGGAGGCAGGTTGTGATGAAGCCGGACGCGGTTGCCTGGCAGGACCGGTATTTGCGGCCGCCGTTATTTTACCCGACAACTTTCACAACACATTATTAAACGATTCCAAACAACTCACCCGGAAACAACGGGATCAATTGCGACCGGTCATCGAACAGCAAGCTGTAGCCTGGGCTGTAGCCAGTATAGATAATCAGGAAATCGATCAGATCAATATTCTGAATGCTTCGATTTTGGCTATGCATAAAGCACTGGACAAACTCCGTCTCCTTCCGCAACATATTATCGTCGACGGCAACCGTTTTAAGGCCTATAAAGATATTCCCCATCTCTGTATCGTCAAAGGGGATGCACAATATATGTCAATTGCAGCAGCTTCCGTATTAGCCAAAACCCACCGGGATGAATACATGGAAAAATTGGATAAGCTCTTCCCGGTATATAACTGGAAACAAAATAAAGGTTACCCGACACAGGAACACCGCGACAAAATTAAACAATGCGGAATAACCGATTTTCACCGAAAAAGTTTTAACTTAGCAGACGCTCAGTTAAAATTAAATTTTGAGGAATAAATCAATTCCCCTTTTCAATTTTCTATTTTAATATGGCTTTTATAAATTCAATCATTAGTATTTTCACCCAAAAACGTTTGGGACAGATCGATAATTTCAAAGCGAATCCTATCGAAATTCAAAGGAATACCCTAAAAGAATTATTACGCACAGCACAGGATACCCAATTCGGGCAACAATACCATTTCCACTCCATCACGACAGCAGAACAATATCGGGAAAGACTCCCGCTCGTTCACTATGAAGATATCAAAGAATTTATCGTTCAGATGATGAATGGTAAACAAAATATTTTATGGCCGGAAGACGTTAAATGGTTTGCCAAATCATCGGGCACTACAGACGCAAAAAGCAAATTTATTCCGGTTTCCCCCTCTTCTCTGGAAAATTGTCACTTCCGGGGAGGTAAAGATGTCATTTCCATTTTCAACCGCCTTTATCCGGAAGCCCAGGTATTCAGTGGCAAAACACTTGCTTTGGGAGGAAGCAGTGAAGTCAATAAGACAAATACCAATTGTCAGTACGGCGACCTCTCTGCTATTCTTATATCGAATACTCCCTTTTGGGCAAATTTCATGAAAACCCCCGATTCTTCTATTATGCTCATGAGCAATTGGGAGGAAAAACTGGAAAAGATTTGTGAAACCACCATCAAAGAAGATGTACGTTGCCTGGCCGGGGTACCCTCCTGGTTTTTAACCCTGATTCATAAAATACTGGAGAAAACCGGAAAAAATAACCTTCACGAAATATGGCCGAACCTCGAATTATTCATTCACGGAGGGATCAGTTTTATTCCCTACCGTCAGCAATACCAGGAGCTTTTGCCTGACCCGAAGATGAAATACATGGAAACGTATAATGCTTCGGAAGGCTTTTTCGGAATACAAGACGACCCCAACGATACTTCCCTGTTATTAATGCTGGATTATGGAGTTTATTACGAATTTATGCCGGTGAGTGAAATGGGAAAAACCAACCCCCATACGCTTTTATTACCGGAAGTAGAAACAGGTATAAACTATGCACTGATCATTTCTACAAACTGCGGACTCTGGCGTTATATGATCGGAGATACTATCCTGTTTACTTCCCTGAACCCTTATAAATTCAAAATCACCGGACGTACAAAATTATTTATAAACGCTTTTGGAGAAGAACTGATTATCGACAATGCCACCGAAGCATTACGCATTGCCTGCGAGGAGACTCACAGCAGCATATTTGAATATACAGCGGCCCCTATTTTTATGCAGGAAGGCCAGAAAGGTGCACACGAATGGCTAATTGAATTCAAAACTCCTCCCGCTGATCTCGAAATTTTTGCCGGAATTCTGGACAGAGAATTACAAAAATTAAATTCTGACTATGAGGCGAAACGCCTCTTATCCCTTGAAAGACTAAAAATACACCAGGCCCGGCCTAATCTTTTCACCGACTGGCTAAAAGAAAAAGGTAAATTGGGAGGCCAGCATAAAGTGCCCCGTTTATGGAACGACCGGACACATATTGACCAATTACTCGAAATGAATACAAAATAATTTGTTATCTAATTTTTCAATTCCTATGAATATAAAATTAATAAGTCCGGTCTCGTGGAAAGATTATGAGCTGATCGATAGTGGTAACTTTGAAAAATTAGAACGTTTCGGCTCTTATTTCATTGCCCGCCCTGAACCTCAGGCCCTGTGGAATAAATCGCTTTCTGAAGCGGAATGGGTAAAACGTGCTGATGCTTATTTCCGAAAAGACACACGCAGCGAAGAAAGAGGGGAATGGATATGTAAACCCCGTATGCCTCAGCAATGGTTTGTCACCTATCAATACCAGAATATGAAACTGCGTATGCGCCTTGGCCTGACGTCTTTTAAACACGTAGGCTTGTTTCCGGAACAAGCTGAAAACTGGAATTTTATTTATTCTCAAATTCAGCATATGCCGAGTGGGACAAAAGTACTCAATCTCTTTGCATATACGGGAGGGGCTACTCTGGCAGCCCGAAGTGCAGGCGCTGAAGTAACCCACGTCGATTCCGTTAAACCCGTCGTCAGCTGGTCCCGTGAAAACATGGAAGCCTCCGGACTCAGCGATGTCCGGTGGATCGTAGACGATGCCCTTAAATTCGCCCGCAGGGAAGTAAAACGTGGGAAAAAATACAATGGGATTATACTGGACCCGCCGGCTTATGGGCGAGGCCCCGAAGGCGAAAAATGGATTCTGGAAGAAAACATCAATGAACTGTTGTCGCTCTGTAAACAGCTATTAACTCCGGAACAAAGTTTCCTGGTCTTAAACCTTTATTCTATGGGTTTATCTGCTCTTTTAGCCCGTACTGCCGTACAACAACTTACCGGCATAGGGCAGGGAGAACAATTCGGAGAATTATATTTTAATGATTCTTTTGGCAAGGCCCTTCCCCTAGGGGTTTATTACCGCTTTTGGAGATAACAAAACCAAAGGAACGATCCGAATCCGGATCGTTTCCCGGTCTTCTGTTCTTTACTTTGAAAACAGCAATTCCCTATATTTCGGCAATGGCCAGATTTCGTCGTCTACAAGCAATTCCAACTTATCGATATGGTAACGGATTTTCTCCAAATAAGGCCGTACGGTAAGGGAATAGGCCTCTGCCCTTTCGACTTCACTGGAGTAACTGTTATTGGCTATCTTACGCGCTTCTGTCATTTCATTCACCATCGTTTTGATTTCCTTAATGTGACGGGAAATCTCTTTGATGGATTCTAATTGTACATTTCCCACTTCAGCATATACGTCCGGTAAAATTTCCTTTAATCCTTTTACATTCTCAATCAATGTATTCTGATAAGTAATCGCTGTAGGAATAATATGATTCAATGCCAGATCCCCCAACACCCGGGACTCAATCTGCAATTTTTTTAAATATGTCTCGTTTTTGATCTCAAAGCGGGCTTCCAGTTCCCGAACGGAAAAAATCCCGTTCTCTACAAATAATTCCTTCGCCTTCGGAGCCAAATACGCCTTTAAGGCTGTTATACAGTCATTCTCGACAGACAAGCCTCTTTTCTTTGCCTCTTCTTGCCATTCTTTACTGTATCCGTTTCCCTCAAACCGGATTTTTTTACAGGCAATAATGTATTTTCTCAGGACCTGAAATATAGCTTCGTCTTTTTTCACTCCTTTGTCGATCAATCCGTCCGTTTCTTTTTTAAATGCACTTAATTGCTGGGCAACAGCAGCATTCAGGACGATCATTGCCGCACCACAATTGGCAGAAGCACCTACTGCCCGGAACTCAAAACGATTCCCGGTAAAAGCAAAAGGAGAAGTCCGGTTACGGTCCGTATTGTCCCGCATAATTTCCGGAATTTTACCCACATTCAATTTCAATTCCGTCTTTTCATCCGGACTCATTTTTTTATTGCTTACTTTCTGCTCAATTTCATCCAGAATAGCAGCTAATTGCCGGCCCAGGAAAACCGACATAATAACAGGAGGCGCCTCATCTCCACCTAAACGGTGTTCATTGCCCAAAGAAACGATACAGGCCTTAAACAAAGCTTCGTGTTCCAATACCGCCCGGGTCGTCGCCGTCAGAAAAATCAAAAATTGCATATTGGATTTCGGATTTTTTCCAGGAGACAAGAGATTTACCCCAGTATCCGTAAGCAATGACCAATTGTTGTGCTTTCCCGAACCGTTAATCCCCTTAAAAGGCTTTTCATGCAACAAAACCCTGAAATAATGGTGCCGGGCTACCCGCTTCATCGTAGACATCAACAATTGATTATGATCCACTGCCAAATTAGCCTCCTCAAAAATAGGAGCCAACTCAAACTGATTGGGGGCACATTCATTGTGACGGGTTTTTGCCGGAATCCCTAAACGATAACATTCCGTCTCCAATTCATCCATAAAAGCATTTACCCGTTCCGGAATAGATCCGAAATAATGATCCTCCAATTGCTGATCTTTGGCCGCAGAATGACCCATTAAAGTTCTTCCACACAACTTTAAATCCGGACGGGCATTGAACAAAGCCTCATCGATCAAAAAATATTCCTGTTCCCATCCCAAAGTAGCCGTTACTTTACGCACGTCCTTATCAAAATACTGGCAAATATCCACAGCAGCCCGGTCGATTAAAGCCAGCGCTTTCAGCATCGGGGTCTTATAATCCAACGCCTCTCCCGTATAAGCAACAAACACCGTCGGTATACAAAGGGTATTATTATTAATAAAAGCCGGAGATCCCGGGTCCCAGGCCGTATATCCCCTCGCTTCAAAAGTATTTCGTATTCCTCCGTTTGGAAAACTGGAAGCGTCCGGCTCTTGCTGAACCAATAGTTTTCCGTCGAAGGACTCAATAATATTTCCATCTTTCAAAACATCTATGAAACTATCGTGTTTCTCAGCTGTAGCTCCGTTTAAAGGGTGAAACCAGTGTGTATAATGAGTTGCTCCTTTCTCTACGGCCCAGGTTTTCATTGCAGCAGCCACCTGATCCGCCAAGGTACGGTCGATTGTCCCGCCTTGAAACATTACCTTTTCCAATTTCTTGAACGCTTCCACAGAGAGATAATGCCTCATTTTTTCCAAAGTAAATACATCCGCACCATAGATTTCGGACACCCTCTGTTTTTTTTCTCTTCCGGCTATCACTCTTCCGGCTATTTGCTCTAAAGCTGAAAATCTGATTTTTGCCATAAATATTATTTTTCAATACATACCCACCTTTATACAGGGGACAAAAGTATAAAATATTATTATTTTACCGACACACCCCCTCTTTTTTAATAGAAAAATTCTCAAAAAAGCGAAATCTAAATATTAGAACACTCTGATCAGGAACCTCTGCCGGACACATTTGATTTCCGTTTATTTCTCCTATCTTTGTCTCAAAGCATCGGATATGAAAAAAATTGCTGCGATACACGATTTATCCGGATACGGAAGAGCTTCCCTTACGGTAGTTATTCCCGTTCTTTCCCATATGGGTTATCAGGTCTGCCCCCTTCCGACAGCCATCCTTTCTGCCCATAGCGAATACGAGAACTACCGTAGTCTGGACCTGACTTTTTACATGCAGGATATCATTGACCACTGGAAAGAATTAAAATTAAAATTCGACGCTATCTATTCCGGTTACCTGGCTTCTGACCGCCAAATGGACATTGTCTCCGGATTTTTCGAAGACTTCGGACGAAAAGACAATTTTATTCTGGTTGATCCCGTACTGGGAGATCACAATCAGCTATATCCGGGTATGACTCCGGAAATGGTGGAGGGAATGCGAAAGCTGTGCTCAAAAGCAAAGGTGATAACGCCGAATCTTACTGAAGCCTGTTTTTTATTGGGAGAAAAAGGAACAGATCACATAAATCAGGAAGAAACAATAAACTGGTGCAGGCAATTGAGTACCCTGGGTCCTGAATACGTTATTATTACCTCGGCCCCTTCCGGCAATCACCAAAATATCGCCACCATTGCCTATAATAAGACAGACCGAAGAACCTGGCGTGTTATTTCAGATTATATTCCAGCTTCATATCCCGGTACCGGTGATGCCTTCGCCAGCGTTATCACCGGTTGTCTACTGAACGGAGACAGTCTCCCGGAAGCAATTGACCGGGCTGTTTATTTTATCAATATGGGAATAAAAGCCACCTTCGGTTATGACCAGAGCCCCCTCGACGGTATGAATCAGGAAAAAGTGCTTCATTACCTAAATGAACCCCTTCCCTACTACCGCTACGAAATCATCGATTAATATTTATCTTTTTAGAGGCATTCTTATTTTTATGAAAGCAATTATCACGGATTTGGACGGCACCATACTCCCCTCAGGGGGTAGCATCAGTAAGCAAACGCTCCGTTCCTTCCGGGAATTAGGCTCCCGTTCAATCGTCCGGATCATTGCTACCGGCAGGACTTTATTTGCTGCCCGTAAATTCCTGCCCGACGATTTTCCCATCGATTACCTGATTTTTTCTTCCGGAGCCGGAATCATGGAATGGAAAAACAAAAAAATCCTGCAAGCCTACCACCTCAGCCAAGCAGAAACTCAACAATTAGCCGCCTATTTATGGAACTACAATATCAATTTTACGATACAACAAGAAATTCCGGACAATCACTATTTTTATTATACCGATATCTATCCCGCCCACAGTGATTATATCCGCCGGATCGATAAATTCCGGGACTACGGAACACTTATTTCGTATCCCGAAGAAATACAGACCTCAGCAACACAATTGATTATGATCCTGAATAGTCAACAATTAGCTTTAATTGAAAAAATAAAAAAGGACCTTCCCCTTTATTCCGTTATCCGTTCTACTTCTCCCATAGATAAACAAGCTGTATGGTTAGAAATATATCCTCCTCTTGTGAATAAAGGAAGCAGTTGCCAATATTTACTGGATATTTTAAAGATTGCCCCTACCGACTGTGCCGGCATCGGAAATGATTACAATGATACCGATTTTCTGGACATTTGCGGAAAAGCCTATCTGGTGAAAAATGCCCCTTCCCAGCTGCTTCCTCATTATCATACCGTAGCATCCGATAAGGAAGAAGGGTTTAGTGAATTTGTTATCCAAATTTTATAAAAGACTGTCGGATTTATGTTCCGGCAGTCTTTCGTCCGGTTTTTGGGAATAGGACCTATTTCAAAATTCCTTTTTCTTTCAAAAGGATTTCCATCTCTTTCTGTAATTTACGGGCTTCTTCTCCCGCCCTTACGGCAAATTGTTCAGTCTTGTCCGCAAATATGATTCCCCGGGAAGAATTGACAATTAACCCGCAGTAAGCGTTCATCCCATGTCTGGCAACTTCCTCCAGACTCCCGCCCTGAGCGCCGACACCCGGTACCAATAAAAAATGATCCGGCACAATAGCCCGTATTCCTTCCAACATTTCTGCTTTAGTAGCTCCCACAACATACATCATATTCTGTTTATCTCCCCACTCCTGAGACTTGCGTAAAACCTCCTCATATAGTTTCACTCCTTTTTCTTCCCGGAATTGAAAATCAAAAGCCCCTTTATTGGAAGTCAAGGCCAATAAAATTACCCATTTATCCGGGTATTGTAAAAAGGGGATGACGGAATCTTCACCCATATAAGGTGCAACGGTAATGGCATCGAAATTCAAAGTATTTAAAAAAGCTTTGGCATACATCTGTGAGGTGTTTCCGATATCCCCCCGCTTTGCGTCTGCGATGGTAAAAATTTCCGGATATTGCTGCCGTATATATTGTACTGTTTTTTCCAGACTCTCCCAGCCTTTTACTCCCCGGCTTTCATAAAAAGCAATATTGGGTTTATAAGCGACCGTTACTTCTGCTGTCGCTTCAATAATAGCTTTGTTAAATTCAAATACCGGATCTTCTGCTTCCAATAAATGAGAAGGGATCTTAGCGATATCAGAGTCCAGTCCCACACAAAGAAACGATCTCTTTTTTTTGATCTGCTCAAATAAACCTGTATAATTCATAGTTGTATCTCTTTTTATTCATTTATACCTTGTTCTTTTAAAGTCCCGTCTCTTTCAGTCTTTCTGTATTTTCTTCTATTTGCAGTTTTTCTATGACCTCATCGATTTCTCCGTCCATGACAGCGGAGAGATTATAAAGAGTAAAATTAATCCGGTGGTCTGTCACTCTTCCCTGCGGATAGTTGTAAGTCCGTATTTTCGCCGAGCGGTCGCCCGTTGATACCATCGTCCTTCGTTTCGCAGCAATTTCATCCATATGTTTTTGGTATTCGACAGCATAAATACGGGAACGCAATTCGTTCATCGCCTTAGCCAGATTTTTAATCTGCGACTTTTCATCCTGACAGGTAACGACAATTCCTGTAGGAATATGAGTTAACCGAATAGCAGAATAAGTCGTATTTACGGATTGGCCTCCGGGGCCGGAAGAACAATAGGTATCCTTACGGATATCTCCCGGGTTGAGCTGTACGTCAACTTCCTCCGCTTCAGGCAAAACAGCCACAGTAGCAGCAGAAGTATGAATTCGCCCTTGTGTCTCTGTTGCCGGCACCCGTTGTACCCGGTGTACCCCCGACTCATACTTCAAAATCCCGTAAACTCCATTACCGGAAACATTGGCTACAATCTCCTTGTATCCTCCCGCTGTTCCTTCATTCGCATTGGTTACCTCAATTTTCCAGCCCCTTCTCTCACAGAATTTCGTATACATCCGGAACAAATCCCCGGCAAAAAGGCAAGCTTCATCTCCCCCCGTTCCTCCGCGGATTTCCAAAATTACATTTTTGGAGTCTTCCGGATCTGCCGGTACCAACAATAATTTAATATGTTGTTCCATTTCCGGTAATTTTTCCGACAATTCCTCCAACTCCAGCTGAGCCATTTCTTTCAGTTCCGCATCCTCTTCCACATCCAGAATGTGCTGGGATTCCTCCACAGTTGCCAATGTCCTCTTATATTGATCCGCCGCAGTCGTAATAGCTTCCAGTTCCTTATACTCCTTTGTCAATTTCACATAACGCTCCATATCTCCGATAACTTCAGGATCAGTAATTAACTGACCGATTTCTTTAAACCGGATATAATAGGTCTCTAATTTTTCTATCAGCGGATTCTCCATATATTTTTCTTTTTCTATATTTTCCGACACAAAAATAATATTTTTACCCCAGAGGGACACCTCTTTTAGACAATATTTTAGTACCGGAACATCGCCTTAAATCCGGCCAGGAAATTACCTGCAACGGGAAATTTGCCGGACAGTCTCCTCTAAAGGATAAAAAGAAAAGTACGGATAGCGGGCTAAAAATTTAGCAGCAGAATAATAAGACTTATGATGTGAAGAACGGGCTGTCTCCTGAGTAAAAACCGGCTGTCGCCCGGTCATTTTCCCCCACGCAGCTAAAGAACGCCAGGCCAGGGAAGTCATCCAGGGTTTCATTTCCAGAAAAGGAGGCTTATGACCGGTCGCCCGGGCAATACAGGTAAATAATTCCTTATAATTATAGTTGCCGCCATTGATGACAAAACGTTCTCCTTCGACTTCCCTGTCTTTTCCCAAAATTAGCATTGCTTTACAGACATCCCGTACATCTACATATCCGCATACACCATCCGTATAAAAGGGCATTCCTTTGGAAACAATCAGAAACAATTGGGAACTGCTTCTTCCCCAATGACCCGCCCCTAAAATAATAGAAGGATTGACAATAACCGTTTCCAATCCTTTCCTTACCTGCTGCCAGACAATATTTTCTGCTGCTATTTTGCTCTGCGAATATACAGAACGGACCGTCTCCATAATAATAGGAGTATTCTCATCTACAATTTCCTTTTCATGACGGGCATCTCCCAAAGCAGCTATCGAACTGACATAACATAAACGGACCTTATATTTCCGGCATAACTGCGCAATATTCTCCGTTCCTTTCAGGTTAATGTCCAGCAGTTTATCTTTATCCCCTCCGGAAAAAGAGACAACCGCAGCACAATGATATACACATTCCGCCTGCTGCACTACCGGCTCCAGTGTTTCTTTCTTCAAAACATTCCCTTCCACCCAGTTTACTTTCTGCCAGGCCTGCTCTCCCCCCGGATATTGCAAAAATACTTCATGTGTCCCTTCTAAACGGCTGCTGTCCCTCTTTAAAGCATACACGCCCTGTCCATCTTCCACCAAATGATATAATAAATGACTACCTAATAAACCCGTAGCCCCTGTGACAAAAACCATATACAATTTGTTTTAGCAAAAACCGACTTTTCATAGAGATACCGGAGCATATTTTCTATTTTACACTCCATAATTAATTCCCGTTCCGGAAATAAACTTCGCCAATCTCTTTATTTTAATTAAAACGAATTCCTCCCTGAAAGAGTTTCATATTTTTATTCAGATATTTTGCTTTTTTAAACGACTTTCACCCCCTTTTCCGCTCCGGCATCTATTATATCCGTCAGCTGAATTTCTTCAAAAATACAAAGCATTTTTCATGCCTTCCAGTTAAACCTGACATGCTGAATGACGTTCTCGCTCAGGCTTCTGTGAACAGCACAGGCCCGTGCTGCCCGCTCCATAGCAATCTTATGTTTATCCGAATATTCCCGTTCCGGCATAAAAAAAACCAAATCGACGACACCGATACGGCGCAAAGGATCTGCCTCCATTTTCTTGACTATACTCACCTCCGTACCGGAAACATCGACCCCGATAGCCTCGGCAAATAATCCCATAGCCGTCATCATACAAGCAGCCAAAGATGTGACACATAAATCAGTAGGAGAAAAAGATTCCCCTTTTCCCCGATTATCGGTAGGTGCGTCCGTGATCAACTTCATTCCACTCTGTACATGTTCACATTCTACCCGTAAATCCCCCAAGTATTTTATTTTTATCGTTTCCATCATTTCTTTTCTTCAAATACGCAGGGAAGGGGAGAAAGTTTTCCTACCCATAAAAAACCGTGTAAAATATATCCCAATGAGCTACATTTTACACGGTAACTAAAACAAATACCCGTTTACCATTCAAAAGTAATTGTCTGTTTCACTTGTTCCCCCAGACTGTAATGCACCGGGCAAGTAAGAGCAGCCCGTTCCAATGCCTTTTTGTCTTTTTCCGTGTAAGTCCGGTCCGGCATATGAAACGTCACAATAACTTCTCCGATACGCCTCGGATCTGTAGCCATTACCTTCGTAATTTCGATTTCAGTTCCTTTGACATCGAGACCGGCATTCTGGGCGTATAAGCCCATAATAGTCATCATACAGGCTGCTAAAGCAGAAGCACATAAATCAGTAGGAGAAAAAGATTCTCCTTTCCCATGATTATCAGTCGGGGCATCAGTAATAATTTTCGTCCCACTCTGTAAATGTTCACATTCTATGCGCAAATCACCTAAATACGTTGCTTTTACTGTTGTCATCATCTAAATTTTTAATGATTTATTATCATTCCTTTTCAATCAAACATTTGTATGGCTTCCGGGAAATGCTGTATACCCAGATCGACCCCACTCACTATTACTAAATCGAAACGAATTTCTCTATCCAATTTCTTACACCTGATATAAGCGGCAGCAGCACTCAACAGATTTTTTCTTTTTTGGAAATCCACCAATTCTGAAGGATATTCAACTCCTTTCTGACGGGTCTTCACTTCTACCACTACGATTACGTCCCCGTCCATACAGATAATGTCGATCTCCCAATGCCGGTAACGCCAATTCCGCTCCAGTATTATGTATCCTAAAGCCTGCAAATAAGCGGCGGCTCTGTCTTCTCCGGTATGCCCCAAACAGAGAGATCCTGCCATGTCAAAAGTTTTAATCAAATGTAAAGAAAAATTTGAAAAATAAAAAAAATAGATATAGTTTTACTTGCTTAACTGCAGTTTTCCGAACTTTAACTTTTTGATATCTAAACTTTATTGTATATCTTTGTAAGGTTTTTTGGGAGAATGCAATTATGGCGAAGAAAAGAGTTTTATTTATATCCTCAGAGATTATGCCTTACCTGCCCGAATCGGAAATGTCGCATATTGGCAGATATTTACCACAGGGAATACAGGAAAAGGGGAAAGAAATCAGAACGTTTATGCCTCGGTTCGGCTGTATTAACGAACGCCGCAACCAACTTCACGAAGTCATCCGTTTGTCCGGTATGAACCTGATCATTAACGATACAGATCATCCCTTAATTATAAAAGTTGCTTCCATACAATCTGCTCGTATGCAAGTGTATTTTATTGATAACGAAGATTATTTCCAAAGGAAGCATACGATTACAGACGAAAAAGGACGCTTCTTTGAAGATAATGATGAAAGGGCTATTTTCTTTGCAAGAGGAGTTTTTGAAACAGTAAAAAAACTCAGGTGGGCACCGGACTTGATTTATTGTCAGGGTTGGTTCACTTCGCTCGTTCCCCTTTACCTGAAAAAAGAATATGCGGACGATCCGATTTTTACTCATTCTAAAGTCGTATTCTCTACTTCTAACGATACATTTGAAGGGAATTTACAAAAAGATTTCCATAAAAAAATCCTCACCGAAAATATCAGTGCTAAAGACGTAAATCTGGTAAAAGAGCCAACACATACGAATGTAAATAAATTGGCATTTTATTATTCGGACGGCATTATTTTTAACAATACAAATATAGAACAAGAGCTGAAGGAATATGCCGGAAAATTGGGAAAACCTATTCTGGAATACTCCAATAAAGAAGAATATATCGATCATTATTCGGATTTTTTCGATCAGATCATAGAAATCAAAAGATAGGCAGAAAGCTGTATAAGACAAAAACTTATACAGCTTTTTTTTTATTAAAAATCTACTTCAATAATTTTTTTATTTACTAACGAACTAACTTTATGTGTGGAATTGTAGCTTATATTGGGGGAAGAGAAGCTTGTCCCATACTTTTAACCGGATTAAAACGTCTGGAATACCGGGGGTATGACTCTGCAGGTATTGCCCTGATCCATCATCACCAGATTCATGTTTATAAAACAAAAGGAAGAGTTCAGGACCTGGAAAAAAAACTTCAGGAAACAAATCTACATGCGAATACAGGTATGGGGCACACCCGTTGGGCCACACACGGGGAACCCAATGATGTAAATGCACATCCCCATACCTCTATGAATGGAAAATTTTGTCTGGTACACAACGGCATTATTGAAAATTACACCCTCTTAAAAGAAAAATTAATCAGAAGAGGGTATTTTTTTAAAAGTGAAACAGATTCAGAAGTACTGGTAAATCTGATCGAATATATTTACTTGAAAGGAGGAATAGATGCAGAAACAGCCGTCCGCCTGGCTTTGACAAAAGTAGTAGGAGCCTATGGGCTGGTTATCCTGTGCAGCGACGAACAGGACAAACTCATCACAACACGGAAAGGGAGCCCCCTGGTCATAGGCGTTGGAGACAGAGAATATTTTGCAGCATCTGACGCTACTCCAATCATTGAATATACCAAAAATGTCATTTATCTAAACGATGACGACATCGCCGTTCTGAGGAAAGACGGACTTACGTTAAAAACCCGTAACAACGACATGTTATCCCCGGATATCCAACAGGTAGACCTGGATATTGAAAAAATCGAAAAAGGAGGTTTCCCCCATTTTATGCTGAAGGAAATCTATGAACAAGTCTATTCGATCCGCGACACCATACGCGGAAGAGTCAATCTGGAAGCTTCTGAAATATTTTTGGGCGGAATCAGCGAAATGATACCCCGTCTTCTTCGTACCGGCAGAATTATAATTGTCGGTTGCGGGACTTCCTGGCACGCCGGTCTGGTCGGAGAATACCTCCTGGAAGAGCTGACCGGAATTCCCGTGGAAGTGGAATATGCTTCCGAATTCCGGTACCGGAATCCGATCATCAAAGAAAATGACATCGTACTTGCCATCTCTCAAAGCGGGGAGACAGCAGATACACTGGCAGCAGTCCGCTTAGCCAAAGAGAAAGGAGCAACGGTCCTGGGCATTTGTAATGTCGTCGGCTCCGGAATCGCCCGGGAAACAAACGCAGGCGTATATACCCATGCCGGTCCGGAAATCGGAGTTGCTTCTACAAAAGCATTTACAGCCCAAATTGCTGTCCTAACCATGCTGGCTCTTTCCATCGGACACAAAAAAGGACTATTACCCGATACAAAATACCAAGCTTATATAGAAGAGTTATATCAACTGCCAGATAAAATTAACGAGATTCTGAAAAAAGATAAGGAAATACTAGAATTAGCTGCTCAGCTCAAAGATTGTCCCAATGCCATCTACCTCGGCCGTGGCTGCCAATATCCCGTTGCCCTTGAAGGAGCTCTCAAATTGAAAGAAATTTCTTACATACATGCAGAAGGATATCCCGCAGCTGAAATGAAACACGGACCTATCGCTTTAATAGACGAAAAAATGCCGGTTTTTGTGATAGCGACCCGCGACACTTATTACGAAAAAATTGTATCCAATATTAAGGAAGTCGAATCCCGGAAAGGAAATGTAATCGCTCTCATTAATCCCGGAGAAGAAATTGTAAAAAATATCGCTCAATATACCATTGAAATTCCCGATACACTGGAATTATTATCTCCTTTGCTTTCGGTGATTCCGTTACAGCTTATTTCCTATCATATTGCGGTTCTGCGCGGCTGCAATGTCGATATGCCCCGCAATCTGGCAAAATCGGTAACGGTAGAATAGAAACGGGCATCTGGAAGGTCTTTTTAATGAACAGCACCTCCGGTCTGCTGACTGTTTCCTGCGGAAAACAGTCAGTCGTCCGCTGAACGACAGGCCTTCCAAACACCCCTTTTCCAACGTATTTTCTCCGGAAAGAAGATACCTATTTCTTTTTATCCAATTTTTCCTGCCACCTCCAGGCATTAGCCAGAGTCTCGACCAAAGCGACCTGAGCTTTCCAGCCCAATTCCTTATTCGCCAGAGAAGTATCAGCCCAAACTTTCTCTATATCTCCGGCACGGCGTCCGGTAATTTTGTAATTCACTTTCTTTCCCGTAGCTTTTTCAAAAGCCTGAATCAATTCGAGTACGGAAACTCCATTCCCGGTTCCGATATTAAAATACTCGTAATTCGCTTTATTCTTACCTCCGATCAACCGGCGTATGGCAACCACATGGGCTTTTGCCAGATCGACTACATCGATATAATCCCTTACCGGGGTTCCGTCCGGAGTATTGTAATCATCCCCGAAGACACTGAGCTGTTCCCGTATGCCAGCGACAGTCTGAGTCAGATAAGGAATTAAATTATTGGGCACTCCATTGGGTAATTCCCCTATGTTAGCAGAAGGATGAGCCCCTATCGGATTGAAATAACGCAAAGCTATCAGATTCATCTCTTTCTCTACTTTTGCCAAATCCCGCATAATATCTTCACACATCGCTTTCGTATTTCCATAAGGAGATTCTGCTTGTTTCCGCGGTGTTTGTTCTGTTACAGGTAGCACATCTGCCTGTCCGTAAACAGTACAGGAAGAAGAAAAAACCAGATTTTTAACCCCGAATTCCCGCATAGAAGCCAAAACATTCATCATCGAATTCAGATTATTTCTATAATATTCTAAAGGCTTCACAACCGATTCCCCGACAGCCTTCAAAGCTGCAAAGTGGATAACAGCACAAATATCTTTGTGACGGGCAAAAAAATCACGGGTAGCTGCTGCATCCGTCAAATCAAACTGCTCGAACTCCGGACGAATACCTGTAATTTTCTCAATGCCATCCAAAACCTGAATATTGGAATTACAAAGATTATCTACAATTATCACTTCAAAACCACTTTGTTGAAGCTCAACGACTGTATGAGACCCGATATAACCGGTACCTCCTGTAACAAATATTTTCATCGTATAAAAATTTATAAGATTAACCTACTCACTGTAAATCATTGCAAAGTAAATAATAAAATATGAAAATCTATAAAAACTCAACCGATAAGTATGGAGATTTTGCTTCTTTTTCCTACTTTTGCAATATGCATAGATATATAGAATACATATCAGATTTGCTCTTTTTGCACGATTGCGTAATCATTCCCGAATTCGGTGGATTTATATGCAATTATAAAAGTGCATATATAGATGAGAAAAACGGATTTATATACCCTCCTTCCAAAACGATAGTATTCAATTGTAATCTGACCCATAATGACGGTTTACTGGCCAATTGGATCGCGTGTAAGGAAAATATCTCTTACGATAAAGCCATAAAGCAAATCGAATTCTTTTGCGAGGACTTAAAAATACGCCTCAATCAACGGGAAAGAATAAACTTTGAGGGAATTGGTAGTTTTTATACAGACCGCCGTTTTCATATTTTATTCGAACCGTCAGAAAAGAATTTTCTGTTTCCAGTGCTGGGCATGGAAAAAATAGAAGTACTTAAACGGACTTCCCGCATCAAAAGGATTCGTCAGGTTGAGCTCTCTTCGGTACCCGTTTCTCCCGATTATATTAATACAGAATCCGGGAATTGGATACAACGTTCCCTGAAATACGGGGTTGCTGCTGCTGTAATTGCCGGTCTCGTTGTCATCACTCAAATCGGGACAACTCCATTCAAGAAGACGAAAGACAGCACATTTATTGCCAATACCTCTGCAGTACAATCCATACCGTCTGTTTCCGGTCCGGAAGGTTCTCCTATGCAAGCGAACAGGATTAAAATTTCTCCCGATTATGATTATGTCTCCTACGACCCGCTCGTAGATGCAGACCTTTGAAAGATTCTTTAGGGGCCATCGCGCCGGCTAAAATAATAATCTTCCTGCACAGCATTCCTTACCTGTCCATCCATTTTTTAAAAGCTGCCACCCGCTCTCTACTGACCAGGATATCCTCTTTCCCTTCCCAGGCCTGAAGTATAATCTTCAGTCTTTTCGGGGAATAGGCAACCACATCCTAAATAGCATTAAAATTAACGATGAAATTTCTGTTTACCCTTAAAACAAACCGGATGATCTTCAAAAATAAAACTCTGTACCCCGGTATTCCGCCTTTCCTCAAACGGTAACCTTTATTTCGAAATAAAGCAACTTCCTTACTTTTTGCTGATATTTATTAAAGCATTTATGACACAAAAAAGAATATAAAGGGGAATAATGAATAGAATAACAGCTAAACCACCTATTAAAGCTATCACCATTAAAGTCAGAAAATAAAGATACCTGATTTTATTTTCCTGCCATCCGAAACCGGAAATCTTTAGTGAAAACATGGGCAATTCACTAATCAGTAATAAGGACAGAATAACGATACAAGCAACCAAAACCCCTATATTTCCAAAAAATGCAGTATATATTTCCGGTAAATAACGGGATGCAAAAATCAAGGCCACCCAAAATAAAGCATGAGCCGGTACAGGCATCCCAATAAAAGAACGGGTCTGACGGGTATCTAAATTAAATTTAGCCAATCTAAAGGCAGAAAAAAAAGGAATGAGCACAGGAGAAAAAAGAATAAGCAGCTGCCCTATACTTCCTCCGGAAAGGCTCGCTTCTCCTCCTGCAAAAACAATATTCCGTAAAAGCAGATGCGCTAAAAAAGCAGGCGCTACTCCGAAACTAATCACATCTGCCAAAGAATCCAATTCCTTACCCATTTCCGATTTAACATGTAACAAACGAGCTACCAAACCATCGAAAAAATCGAAAATCATCCCTAACAAAATAAAAGCTGCCGCTAATTCAGGATAACCATACATTACCATAAATATTGCTATACTACCGGATATTACGTTCAAGCCTGTAATTAAATTAGGTATATGTTTTTTCATATTCGTTCCTCTATTTGTATTTTCTATGTCGTTACCAACTGTATTCAATTGTCTGGAAACAAATCTCCAGTTATTTCCTTTATAAATTTACCGCTGACAAGTATACGAAAATAATTTTTTCTTTTCCTAGCGTTTCTCAAAGGATTTGACACCTATTTTTCCTGTTTGTCTTTTTTGTCCCGGTTCTTTTCCATTTTAACTTTCAAACGCGACTTTCTTTTTTTTAATGTGTCAGGAGTGATAAATAAAACTTTGGCTATCGCTTTATTACTGACTCCTAACTTCATTAAAATCAATAATAAAATTTCCTGAGTAGAAATATCTGAACGATTATTCAGCAAATTGTCAATGTAATCTTTTTGATCTTTACGCAGAATATCCAGCAAATTTTGAAAGTAAGCTTCTCTGTTTTTCTTATTTAATTCCTGATAATTCTGATAAAATACAGGCATACGGCTCTCCACATCCGATTCTTTCAGCAAGGCATCCAACTGCTCCATGTAATCTGCATTAGCTAATTTTATCAAATCTTCCGCTGTCAAACGTAAAAAGGGAATAAGATTTTCAGTAACTAACGTTCTTTC
>ERZ1673753.455-NODE-455-length-51204-cov-6.811648_pt1 | contig 51204 bp, 48 predicted proteins | sample MGYA00580201_ERZ1673753 | MGnify/ENA primary metagenome ERZ1673753 (study PRJEB41218, sample SAMN15661747) | gut metagenome | host: Homo sapiens | place: Canada: London | collected 2015-08-20/2019-03-30 | study: EMG produced TPA metagenomics assembly of... | reverse complement strand
CCGCGACCCCAGGCGTGACAGGCCTGTATTCTAACCAGCTGAACTACCGCACCAGAATAACTATAAAAATTGAAGAACTTTTCAGCGGTGCGGACGGGACTCGAACCCGCGACCCCAGGCGTGACAGGCCTGTATTCTAACCAGCTGAACTACCGCACCAGTTTGTTAAGACTGTATCTCTTACAGCGGTGCAAATGTAGGACGATTTTTTGAAATAGCAAATAAATTAAAGGGAAAAATGTGAAATTTTGGGATTTAAAACGGAATACCGGAAAGTATTTAAAAATTTTATTTCTTTTTAATATACTTAATCTTTTGATTGCAAGGCTGTAAATAATTTCATGAGGAAGCAATAAAAAATATCCTGTATGTTAAATTGCTTATTAGATTTTTTATTTAACTTTGAGGTCACAATTATTACTAAATTAAAAAAAATTTTAAGATAATGAATGTACCCGCAGAATTAAAGTACACTAAAGAACATGAATGGATTCGTGTTGAAGGTGAGGAAGCAGTGATTGGTATCACAGACTATGCTCAAAGTCAATTGGGCGACATCGTTTTTGTGGAATGCGATACGGAAGGTGAAACTCTTTCAGAAGGGGATACTTTTGGTACCGTTGAAGCTGTAAAAACTGTTTCTGATTTGTATTTACCGGTAGGCGGTGAAGTTTTGGAATTTAATCCGGAACTGGAAGGGGAACCGGAATTGGTAAATAAAGATCCTTACGGAAAAGGTTGGATTATCCGCATTAAAGTAAGCGATCCTTCAGAATTGGATAATTTGCTGGATGCTGAAGGCTATAAAGCCCTTATTTAATTAAAATACAAAGCTGTGCTCTCCGTTGAAAGCACAGCTTTTTTGTTTTTATAGCTAGACCGGATACAAAAAGGATAAAGTGTGTTATTGTTGTCCGGGAAATGAGGTTTATACATCGGGGGATTACCCTATCTTAAATTTAAAATCTGAAATCCAATGACTCTTATTAAATCAATTTCAGGTATTCGCGGGACAGTTGGAGGCTATCCCGGAGATAACCTGACTCCGCTGGATATTGTTAAGTTTGTTTCTGCTTATGCGAGCTGGTTAAAAGAAGGGACGGGGAAGAAAAAAGCTAAAATCGTGATGGGGCGGGATGCCCGTATTTCGGGAGATATGTATGCTAAGTTGGTATCGGCTACTTTGAATGGATTAGGGCACGATGTGATAAATATCGGTTTGGCAACTACTCCTACTACTGAAATCGCTGTTACAGCAGAACATGCAGATGGTGGTATCATCTTGACAGCCAGTCACAATCCGAAACAATGGAATGCTTTAAAGTTGTTGAACAATAAGGGCGAATTCCTGACGGCAGCTGATGGGGCTCAGGTTTTGGAGCTGGCGGAAAAAGAAAATTTTAAATACGCGGAAGTGGATGAATTAGGTACCATAACGGAAAAAGATTATACAGATTATCATATTCAGCATGTATTGGATTTGAAATTGGTAGACCGGGAAGCAATAGCCCGGGCCAACCTAAAGATTGTTGTGGACGCTGTCAATTCTGTTGGCGGGATAGTGATCCCGCGTTTGCTGAAGGCGTTGGGGGTAAAAGACATTGTCGAATTAAATTGTGAGCCTACAGGTAAATTTCATCATAATCCGGAACCGATTCCCGAAAACCTGACGGAAATTTCGGCTAAAATGAAAGAATGCAAGGCTGATTTGGGTATAGTTGTGGACCCGGATGTCGACCGACTGGCTTTGATATGTGAAAACGGAGAAATGTTTGGAGAGGAATATACATTAGTGGCAGTAGCGGATTATGTGTTAAAACATACACCCGGGAATACTGTTTCTAATCTGTCTTCTTCCCGGGCATTGAAAGACGTAACGGAGGCTTATGGACAACAATACAATGCAGCTGCTGTCGGGGAAGTGAATGTAGTGGCTAAAATGAAAGAAACCCATACAGTAATCGGTGGAGAAGGAAATGGAGGCGTGATTTATCCGGAAAGTCATTATGGCCGGGATGCTTTGGTCGGAGTGGGATTGTTTTTGTCTCATTATGTAGCTGAAGGCAAGAAAATGACAGAATTGAAAAAAGATTATCCTCAATATTTTATTTCGAAAAATAAGATTACCCTTTCTCCGGAAATAAATGTGGATAAAATTCTGGAGGGTTTGAAAATTAAATATGCTAACGAGAAAGTGACGGACATCGATGGAGTGAAGATCGATTTTGAAAGGGGATGGGTGCATCTTCGTAAATCGAATACAGAGCCGATTATCCGTATTTATTCAGAAGCAAGAGATGAAGCTGCTGCGAATGCTTTGGCAGAGGAAGTTATGGAGGCTGCTAAACAACTTTGCTGATTTCCTGACGATTTAGAAAAGGTCCGGTGTCCTGTGGATTCCGGACCTTTTTATTCTACGTACAATACGAGTCCTTTTAAATATTCTCCTTCCGGATGATAAATACTGATCGGATGGTCAGAGGGTTGGGTTAGCTGATGCAGGATTTTAACTTTCCTTCCGGTATTAGCAGCTGCCGTAAATACGGTCTGCCGGAAAAGATCTTTGGTCATGACCTGGGAACAGGAGAAAGTGAAAAGAATACCTCCGGGTTTGATTACTTCAATTCCTTTCCGGTTTAATTTTTTATAACCTTGGATAGCGTTGTTCAGCACATTCTGGTGTTTGGCGAAAGCGGGAGGATCCAAAACGATCAAATCATATTTATTATGGGAATGTTCCAGAAATTTGAATGCTTCTTCTGCAAAGGCTTCGTGCCTGGAGTCGTGAGGGAAATTCAGTTCAACATTCCGGTTGGCTAGTTCAATGGCCCGGGCTGAAACGTCTACCGAATGTACCAGTTTGGCTCCGCCACGCATAGCATAAAAAGAAAAACCACCAGTATAGCAAAACATGTTCAATACCGATTTCTCTCGTGCATATTTTTCCAGTAAGCTCCGGTTTTCCCTCTGATCAATAAAGAATCCGGTTTTTTGCCCTTCCAGCCAGTCTACATGAAATTTCAGCCCGTTTTCCAATGCGATGAAGTTTTCGGCTTTCCCATATAAATAACCATTGCGGGGCTCAAGGGCTGCTTTAAAAGGAAGTGTGGTTTCCGATTTATCATAAATAGCAGTGACTTTTTCGCCCATTACTTCGGTTAAAGCCCGGGCAATGATTTCCCTTTGCAGATACATCCCGACAGAGTGGAACTGAACGACGGCTACTCCGGCATACATATCGATTATTAATCCTGGAAGGTCATCTCCTTCGCCGTGTACCAGACGGTATACATTATTGTTCACCGCATTGCAAAGTCCCAGGGCATACCGCATCCGATAGGCTTTTTGAAGACGCCTGGTCCAGAAAGTATAATTTATCTCTTCCTCTTTAAAACTGAGAATGCGAATGGCAATAGAGCCGATCTGATAATGACCGATGGCTAGAAATTTTTTTTCTGCATTATATACTTTTACGAGGTCTCCTTCCTGAACCGTTCCTTCTATTTTATCAATAGCCCCGGAGAAAATCCAGGGATGATACCTGTAGACGGATTTGTCTTTTCCGTTTTTTAATATGATACTGTTCATCCGGTGTATAATTTATTGGCGGCAAAAATAGGTAAAAAAATCGATACCCGGATAGAAGAAAAATAAAACCAGAAATGGATAGCCGTAAAAAGGAAAGAAAGGAAGGAGGAAAGAGGATTATTTGGTGACAAAAGAACCGTCCCCTTGTCACAAAAAAATCCGGGAGCTTTTTTTAGGTGCAGCTCCCGGATTAAATTAATTTGCAAGCATTTCTTTTGCTTTTTCTAGAATGGTTGTATCATCGATTTGGACAATTCCCCCTTCCGGGCCTTTTTCGAAATGCAGTCCGACTGCTCTTCCGTCGTCGTAATTATCTCCTCCGAAATAGTTACGAACCGTTTCAACATCAATGCCTAATTCATCTGCAATCCGTTGCATGCTACCTGAGGGTAATTGATCCTTGATTCTCCTCAATTCATTGAATGTCATTGTTGTCATATTCTTAATAGTTTAATGGTTATTCAGTGGAATAAATGTATAACTTAATTTTGAGAAAACCAAATAAAACGTTTGCACTATAGTTTAAAAAAGGGGAGGTATAAATGAAATACCAAATAAGGTTTTGATTTATAAACGTTTAATTTTGTGTTTTTCTTTGTTAAGAGAATTGAATTTTTGTGAGGCGCTTTTTTTGCTATCTTTGCCTTTGGAATACCGGGAATGCGGTTCGTTTTATTATTTAATTTAAAATCGTTTGTTTTATGGCTTTTACAGATTTGAATATCAGTAAGCAAATATTGAATGCTTTGGCGGAGGCGGGATTTGAAGAGCCTACCCCCATACAGAAGGAAGCGTTTCCGGTGATTCGGTCTGGAAAGGATATGATTGGGATTGCCCGTACAGGTACAGGTAAGACATTGGCTTATCTGATACCGATATTGATGAAGCTGCAATATGCACAGGGAAAGTATCCCAGGGCTATTGTAATTGTACCGACACGGGAACTGGTCGTTCAGGTGTGTGAAAGTGTGGAATTGCTGACTGAATATATGGATATCCGCTGTGTGGGTATATACGGGGGAACGAATATACGTACCCAGCAAAATGCCGTATATGAAGGAGTGGATTTATTAGTGGCAACTCCGGGGCGGTTTATGGATATTTATATGAATGGCATAATTCGCACACCTTTGGTGAAGACGGTAGTGGTAGACGAGGCTGACCGCTTGATGGATTTGGGATTTATGCCGCAATTGCGGAGCATTTTGGAAGTTATTCCGGAAAAACACCAGACTTTACTGTTTTCGGCTACTTTTTCGGCTACGGTAACGGCCTTGTCTTCTGAATTTATGATAGCTCCGGTGAAAGTAGAAGTCGCTCCTCAGGCGACTCCAGTAGATACCGTATTGCAATTGCGCTATGATATTCCCAATATTATGACGAAAATCAATCTTTTAAAATTAATTTTGGCTGATAAAGCGGAATATACGCGTGTTATGATATTTACGGAAAGTAAGAAAAATGCCGATCGTATCACAGATAAATTGGCTGATTTCTGGAAAGACGAATTGAGTGTTATCCATTCCAATAAGGCACAGAATACCCGTTTAAATGCCTTGCGGGCTTTCCGGGAAGGAAGAGCCCGGATTATGATCGCTTCGGATGTTGCTGCCCGGGGGATTGATATTCAGGATGTATCGCATGTCATCAATTTCGATATTCCGGCTTTACCTGAAGAATATGTACACCGGATCGGACGTACGGCCCGGGCCGGCAAACAAGGGGTAGCGGTCAGTTTGGTTTCACCTAAAGAAGAAGAACGGATCGAAAATATAGAACAATTGATCGGTCAGAAGATCGTATTACAAGCTTTACCGGAAAAACTGGAAATATCCGATATTTTGCTGGACGAAGAGAAAATACAGACTGCTAATATTGTCTATCAGAAGGGAAGACCCAAAGGCGGAGGCGCTTTTCATGCCCGTTCTGCTAAAAACAGTAAGACCCCAGGTAAAAAAAGAAAATAAAAGAAATTTTAATTTTCAAAATTAAAAGGGAAATCGGATTCCGATTTCCTTTTCCTTTTTATATATTTGCAATCGTATGCATCAGGTAAGTATTATATTTTCAAACCGGCTTTTTTTAAACATTAAAAAGCGGGATGAGTTTGTCTTCTGAAACTCATTAATCACTCATTTTTTCTTAATTTATACAGAAGGCGTATTTTAAGGATCTTTTGTATGATTTATTCATCGATTTTATCGACTGATATTTATAACCTAAAATAATATTATTATGGAATTACCATTTGCAGAGTCATTTCGGATCAAGATGGTGGAAACCATCCGGAAAAGTACCCGTGAAGAACGGGAACAATGGATAAAAGAGGCCAGATACAATCTCTTTAACCTGAAAAGTGACCAGGTGTTTATCGATTTACTGACAGACTCGGGGACCGGGGCTATGAGCGATAAGCAATGGGCTGAGCTGATGCTCGGGGATGAAAGTTATGCCGGAGCACGTTCGTATTACAAGATGAAAAATGCTATCCGGGAAATATTGGGCTTCGAATATTTTTTGCCGACTCATCAAGGGCGGGCTGCCGAAAATGTATTGTATTCTACCATTATTAAAGAAGGGGATATTTTACCCGGTAATTCTCATTTTGATACGACCAAAGGACATATCGAATTCCGGAAAGCCATTGCCCTGGATTGTACTATAGATGAAGCTGCCGATACGCAGTTGGAAATTCCCTTTAAAGGGAATATGGACCCGGCTAAGCTCGAAGCTGTTTTGAAAAAATATCCCAAAGAAAAAATACCGGCGGTAGTACTGACTATTACCAATAATACGGCCGGTGGGCAACCGGTTTCTATGCAGAATATCCGGGAAGTGTCAGCGCTTTGCAAAAAATACGGGGTGAATTTGCAGATTGATTCTGCCCGTTTTGCCGAGAATGCTTATTTTATCAAAACACGTGAAAAAGGATATGAGAATAAGACAATCAAGGAAATTGTAAAGGAGATGTTCTCTTATGCCGATATTATGACGATGTCTTCTAAAAAAGATGCCATTGTCAATATGGGTGGCTTTGTGGCTTTTAAAAGCGAAGAACTGTGGAAAAAATGCCAGATGTTCTGTATCATGAATGAGGGATTTATTACGTACGGAGGGATGTCTGGCCGGGATATGAACGCTTTAGCGCAAGGGTTGGATGAGGGAACAGAGTTTGAATATCTGGAAACCCGTATTCGTCAGGTAGAATATTTAGGGGCAAAACTGGATGAGTACGGTATCCCTTACCAGCGGCCAGCCGGAGGACATGCTATTTTTGTAGATGCAAAGAAGGTGCTGACCCATGTTCCCAAAGAGGAATTCATTGCCCAAACCTTAGGCATAGAGCTCTATTTGGAAGCCGGGATAAGGGGAGTAGAAATCGGATCTATTCTGGCTGACCGGGATCCGGTGACCCGTGAAAACCGTTATCCGAAATTGGAATTATTACGTTTGGCTATTCCCAGACGTACTTATACCAATAATCACATGGATGTTATTGCCGCTGCTTTGAAAAACGTATTCGACAGGAGAGAACAAATTACCAGGGGATATGTAATTACAAAAGAATTCCCGATCATGCGCCATTTTACTGTAGAATTGGAGCCAGCCAAATAAGATTTTCCGTTTTTTACCAAACAATTTGTTTTTAACGTTCTTCTTCCCTTTAAAAATAAGGGGAAGAAGAACATTTTTGTCTTTTTTTAGTAACTTTGAAAAATTTAAATATTTTTTCAATATGTTGCGTATTATTCTGTTATCCTTCGTTTTAGCTTCTTTTTCCTGTCTTTATGGTCAGCAGACTGTACGGGAAGCACGGGAGGTTATTCACCGTTTTTCTGGGGAATTGCCGGTGAAGTTAAAGCTTTCCTTAATTGAGAAAGAAAACAATTGTGATGTTTTTGAGACCAAAGTCCGAAAGGGAGAACTGGAAATCCGGGGGAGCAGTGGAGTCGCACTTTGCCGGGGGTTTTACGATTTTATAAAGTCCAATCATGCCGGTATTTCGGCCTGGTCGGGAAATCGCTGTGTATTTCCGGCTCAGTTACCGGAAAATTTTGAGAAACGGGTTGTTTCTCCTTTTCCGCGTCATTATTATTACAATGTAGTGACTTATGGTTATACTCTTCCTTATTGGGATTGGGAGCGTTGGGAAAAAGAGATCGACTGGATGTCTCTGCACGGGGTCGATATGCCTTTGGCGTTGGTTGCAAATGAAGCGATAACGGCCAGGGTATGGAAAAGACTGGGATTAACAGAGGAGGAAATCCAGTCTTATTTTGTAGGACCGGCTCATCTGCCTTGGATGCGGATGGGAAATATTTCCCAGATTGACGGTCCTATGCCTGTAGAGTGGCATCAGGATCAAATCGGGTTACAGCATAAAATATTAAAACGGATGAAATTGTTGGGAATGAAACCTATTTGTCCGGCTTTTGCAGGATTTGTACCTTTAGCTTTAAAAAGGCTGTATCCGGATGTAAAAATTATAGAGACTACCTGGGCGGGTTTCCACAATTGGATGCTTTCCCCGGAAGAGGAATTGTTTACCCAAATCGGACAGTTATTTATTGAGGAGTGGGAAAAAGAATTCGGGAAAAATGATTTTTATCTGGCGGACAGTTTTAATGAGATGGATGTACCTTTTCCTCCTATCGGTACCAAGGAAAGATATGACATGCTGGCTTTTTACGGGGAGCAGGTGTATAAAGGCATTAAAGGGGGAAATTCGGATGCTGTTTGGGTTATGCAAGGCTGGATGTTCGGTTATCAGCGGGATATCTGGGATTACGAAACCTTACAGGCTTTGGTCAGCCGGGTCCCGGATGATAAAATGATGCTGTTGGATTTAGCTGCCGATTACAATAAAAATGTATGGGGGAATGGGATGAATTGGGATTTTTACAAAGGTTTTTTCGATAAACTTTGGGTTTACAGTGTTATCCCGAATATGGGTGGTAAGACGGGAGCTACCGGCATTCTTTCATTTTATGCGAACGGACATCTGGAAGCATTGAATTCTCCGAACCGGGGTCATTTGTTCGGTTTCGGTATGGCACCGGAAGGAACGGAAAACAATGAAGTTGTGTATGAAATGATTTGTGATGCTGGCTGGAGTTCTTCGGAAATTGATGTAAAACAGTGGCTGAAAGACTATTCTTTGTGTCGTTATGGAAAAAGTTATCCGGAAATGGACGAAGTCTGGGACGGGCTTTGTAAATCCGTTTACGGTACCTTCACCGATCATCCCCGTTTTCTTTGGCAATTGCGGCCGGGGCGTTCCGGAAAAGGGACTGTCAATACGGATTCTACTTTTTACCGGGCAGTGGAAAAAATGGCAGATTGTGCTTCTAAAATGGCGGGGAGCCTGTTGTTTGAGGCAGACTTTTTGGAAATGACCGCTTTTTATTTGGGAGGGAAAATGGAGGCATTAGCCGGTGCTATCGGAAAATCATATCTCTATGGGAATACGGCAGATGCTTTAAAAATGCAAAAGCAGTTTGAAGAACTGGGATTTGGATTGGACTCATTGCTGGAGTCTCATCCGGTATACCGTTTGCAAAGATGGATTGATTTTGCCCGGAAGCACGGAGATACGGAAAAACTGAAGGATTACTACGAAATGAATGCCCGGAGGATTGTCACCATCTGGGGACCTCCTGTAAGCGATTATGCCTGTAAACTTTGGTCCGGCTTAATCCGGGATTATTATATGCCCCGTTGGCAGGAGTACTTCCGTTGTAAGGCAACAGGCAGTAAATACGATTTGGCTCCTTGGGAAAGTGAATGGGTGACCCGGAAAAAAGGAGTTACGCCTCTTACTCCTTATGCTGATCCGGTAAAGGCAGCTATCCGTTGGATGAAAAAAGCAAAAGAAGTGGAAACATTTAAAGAAGAAGAAACTGTAATCGGCTATTGGACTCCTTCCGATGTTTCCACAGAGTGGAAAGAAGTGATTTACAATATTCCGGCAGAGAAATTGCCTGTTTTAAGAGGAATATTGTTTGAATATGTGAGAGGGGCTTGTAAGTTGGATATAAGTGAAGTGACCTTGGTTGCTGACGGCAAAGAAGTGTGTAAAGTGGTGCAAAACGGTACAACCGGAGATATAAACCGGGATAATTTCTTCTATTTTAAAATTCCGGAAGGTGCAACCGGAAATAACGAATGTTATATCCGGGCGAAGATACAAAGTGACCGGAATGCTGATTCTTACGGCGAAATACGTATGATTTTAGCGAAAGAAGAAGGGCGATAAAAAATGGGGTTGGTAACAACCCCATTTTTTATTAGCAGTTTCGGATGCAGTATCAATAACTGATAAATCCGCTTTTAAAAATACTGGATTGGTCGGTTGGCACTAAGATCCCGGAGAACGTCAGGTTATTATTATTCATCATCGGATATACCGTGGCTTGTGCATAGTTGTCGCCATAAGATAAATTGATGATCACCTGTGCCGTAATTGCTGTTCCCATAACATTGAAAGAATACGTAATATTCCCGTGCTTATCTGTTTGCGAACTGATGTTCGAAGGGGTACCTTGTACGGTAATCCCTCCTAATCCGTTTGGTCCTGCGATACCCGTAAATGCCAATTGTAAATATACTGTGTTCCCTTTGAACTGTATAAAGTTCGTATTGTCGGATACAGGAATGGAGTTTCCTCTTGGTCCGTATAACGTATTAGCCATTAATACCCAATTATTGTCTTTCAGAGCCTGAACAGCAGCATTGAAAGCTTGTTGATTGGCAACTTGTCTGGCATGCCGTCTCTGATCTCTTTTGGCCTGACGTATTTGTTTTTTAGTCAGTTCCTGGGTGTGAGTCTGGATTTGCGTTTGTGCTAAAATTTCTGTAGCTGGCATCATAAACATACCCATAAGTAAAAGTAAAAATAGTTTTTTCATGGTAGGTAATTTAATTAGTTATTAAATTTTTATATCCGGGGCCTGTAGGGCTGGACACTCATCCGATTATTAATTTATGCTCATATACGCAAAAAATAAGCCATGAGTTTATAAGGATTAATTAAAAAAGACTAAAATTAAAAAAGGAGACTTTGACTGACTAAAAAAGAGAGTTACCGTTCTTCCTTATTCATTTAGCCTAAACGGCAGACAAGGGACAGAAATTTTTTTGACGAATTGATAGAATATAAACTTTTACTTGGTATTGAGCCCGGCTGGAAATAAAAAATTGTGTATCAATAAACAGTGAATATTTTGATTTTTATATTCCTATTCTTATGTAAATGGAAATAAACTGGGTTGATACAAGTGTTAAATATTGTCTAAAAATGCTCAAAAATATCTTAAAAAACGGACTGGTATTGATTTAATTTCATTAATTTTGAAACTTCAACTAATATTTATAAATATAATTAAAATCTTTTTTATGAAAGCACTTAAACAGTTGGCAACGGGTTTATTTGTTGTCGCATTTGTCTTGTTTTCAGCTTGTTCTGATGATGACGATATACGTCTTCAGTTATCCACAACAAGTTGTGCCTTTGGTGCTTCGGGTGGTGACCAAACTATTTCGGTTGCGACGAGCGGTTTCGATTGGGATATTCTCGTTTCGGGCGGGGATACGGACTGGTTTACTGTAACGAAGAATGCTGATGGTATTTTAATTCATGCTCCTCAGAACGCGGGTCTATCGGTTAAAAAGACTTCTGTGTTGATTACGGGTAGCATAAGCGCGGCTATTGAAGTCGTTCAGTTAGGTGCAGGTGCTTCGGAGCCTGTTTTAACGCTGGTTCCTTCAGACAAAGCATTTGGGTTTGATTCTTACGGAGGAACTCTTACCTTGACAGTTTCTTCGAATTATCCTTGGTCGGTAAATTCAGATGCTGACTGGTGTGAGGTAACTTCCGGCAAGGAAACAAATACTTTGACATTGAGTGCAGGTGAAAATAACGGTGAAAAACGGACTGCCCGGATTTCTGTAACGGCAGGGCCTTCAGATAATTTACAAACAGTTGAATTGACAATTACCCAATATACAGTTGCTGAAAATCCTTATCTGGCTATGGTAGGAGAATGGGAGCTGTATTCCAATCAATGGGTATTCGGGGATCAGACGCTGGGAGCTGGAAGCCATGCAAACTTTACGATTCAAGAAGAAGTGGCAAAGGATAAGTATTTTATCCAGGATCTGATTCTGGAGGGTATGCAACTGGAAGTTTATTATAATCCGGAAGACGGTAGTATGAGTATTCCGTTGGGAGGTTATGTTGGGATGAGTACGAACGGTTTGTATGCCTGTTATCTTTGTGCGACAAATATGATAACAGGAAATGCTAAGTCAACTATGATTACCGGAACTCTTTCGGCCGATCATAATACGATTACTTTGAGTGGTTTTGAAAACGGTTACGGTTTAGGTATTATTGGAAATGACGGATATAATTTGGCCAAATTCAATGATCTTTATTACGCTACGGGTACGGAGATTTCTTTTAAGAAGCGGGGAGCTGGAGCGAAAATGGCAGATCATTATTTTGTCATTCCGGGAAAAAAAGAGATTCCTGGCAACGATCGGTCTGCTGCTTTGAACGGAAAAATGACTTCAACTTTTTCTATACGGTAACCTTTATAAAAGGAAGTTATATGAATTTAATCAATTATTAGGTTATGAATAAATTAACATACATTATCATATCGGTATTCGTTTTGCTGTTTGCAGGATGTAACAACGAAGGAGATAAGCTGGTCGACATTACAGGGCAGGACGTTTCTCTTTCTGTTTCCTCGACAGATGCGAATGTACAAATTGAGGAAGGTGGGTTGGAAGGAACTGTGGTTTTCAAAACGGTAGGGGGAAAGTCCCGTATCACAGTAGAAACCAATCAACGAACGTGGACCGTTGAAAAGGGAGACAGTCCCTGGTTAAAAATAGAGCAAGATGCCACAGGTCTTACTTTTTCGGTAGAGGTAAATAGTGGGGAGGAAACATTGAATACAACGGTTACTGTTATAGCTGGAAGTGGTGAAAAAGCAGTAAAAGCAGTGTTAGACGTAAATCAAAGAGCTTCCGGAGATCCTGAACTTACATTGGAGGAAAATAAAGTTGTTTTTACTCCTCAGAATCTGGAACCTTGTAGAATAAAGGTAAACACAAAAGAAGAATGGTTTTTCGAAACAAAGTCACCTAGTTTTTGGTTGTTGATTGAAAAAGAGGCAGATAATACGTTGGTATTAACGCCTGATCCGAACGCTACGGTGGCAAATGATACCCTTGTTGTAAAAGTGACAGCCGGATATGGAAAATTAGCTGCTACAGAAGAATTAGTAGTAATCAATGAAGCGGTTCCTGTAATTTTATTCCAGCCGGATCAGCTTGTATTTTTGAAGTCAGGAGGTAAAGATACCGTATTGGTGGCAGCGAATCAGCCCTGGCAGTTGGGAGAAATTACAGAGAGCTGGATAAAAGCCGTTGCTGGAAAAAACCACATTGAAGTAACTGTGGAAGAAAATACGGGTGAAGATCAGCGGAATTATCGGATTCCGGTTATTTGTGGGACAGGGGAAAATGTGACGATAGGAAATATAGATATATCACAGTGGAGTAAAGAAGACGATTTATTGATTCTGGAATATACGATAACTTCCCCCAATACTTATATTACCTTACCGCTTCTGGGAACTGTCAATTGTACAGTCAACTGGGGTGATGGGTCAGCAGAAGATGTGAATACTGTTAAGCCGACTCATCGTTATGCTGCAGCCGGTGTTTATCAGGTAAAAATTTCTGGTACAGTGACAGCTCTTAGCAATTCAAATTTGAATGCAAGTGCTAAATTATTGACACGGGTAATTAACTGGGGACGTACAGGTTTGACCAATATGGAGAGTGCAATGGAAAAATGTACTAATCTTGTTGCTATTGCCGGAGATGATTTTCAGTCTTTTGCTGAAGTAATTTCTTTTGAATCGGCTTTTAGTGAATGTACTTCTTTACAGGAAATACCGGCTAATTTGTTGCAGTATGCTTCTAAAGCTACCTCTTTCAGATATATCTTTGCTGCTAGCAGTGGGACAGGTACTATGTTGAAAGAAATACCGGCTGGTCTGTTTGATAATTGTGTGAATGGAGAGAATTTTGGCGGATTGTTCTGGGGAAATACAATTCTTTCCAGTGTTCCGGAAGGGTTGTTTGATAATATAAAGAAAGCGAAAGACCTGAGTTATACTTTCTATAAAACGGGTATTACCACTGTACCGGCCAAGTTATTTTCTAATTGTAAACTGGCTGAAAATTTTAATAGTGCTTTTGCATACTCTTCTTTGGTGCAAGTGCCTGTAACCTTATTTCAAGGATGTGAAAACGCGCAGGATCTGGCTAGTTTGTTTTCCAATTGCACGCAGTTGAATAGCATTCCGCAGGGATTGTTTGCTGGATTGACAAAAGTAACGAGTTGTAGTTACATGTTCTCCTATTGTACGTCCATACAGACTGTTCCTGCTGATCTTTTCGCTTCTATGACGGAAGTAGTAAATGCTAATATGATATTTAACGGTTGTTCCTCTCTTATGACCCTACCGGCTGGCTTGTTTGATTCGTTTACGAAGTGTACTGTTTACTCTGGGGCTTTTCAGAATTGTACATCTTTAAAGACTGTTCCTGCCGGTTTATTTAAAAATAGTCCGTTAGTGAATAGTCTTGCCCGGGTATTTAAAGGTTGTGCTGCACTTGAAACGGTGCCGGCAGATATATTTAATTGTCCGGAGCTCTCTAAAACTAAAAATTCAGCTAGCTTATTTGAAGATTGTTCCAATTTGACTTCTATACCCAAAGGCTTGTTTGATTCGTTTACTGAAGTTACCGGTTTTGCTACATTGTTTAGCGGATGTACGAATTTAAAGAGTGTGCCGGTAAGTCTTTTTGATCAGTGTAAAAAAGTAAGTAGTTTTGCTAATGCTTTTAACGGATGTACGGCTTTAACGGGAGAGTCTCCTTATACACTGGTGAATGGAATAAAAGTTCATTTATATGAACGGAGCACTGATAATGGATTTAAAACGCCGGCAACTAAGACTAAATGCTTTTTCAATTGTACGGGTTTGAGTGATTATGATTCTATTCCAGCCGAATGGAAATAATTTTTTACTAATTTGAAATAATAAGAAGAGATGAAAAAATTATTATATATGTTAGCCTTTCTTCCCTTATTTGTCGGTAGTTGTTCCGATGAGGAAGATAATACAGGCATTTTAAATGCACCCAGAATTACGCTTTCTTCCTGGAATGTGGCATTTCCGGGAGAAGGAGGGACAGCTGTTGTAGCTGTTGTAGCTAATCGGGGAGATATGAAGATTGAAAATGAAGAATGGTTAACTGTAACCGAAGAAGAAAATCAACTGACGATTGTAGCAAGTGCCAATCCGGACGCTCAGCAAAGGATTTCGCAAATTGTGCTTTCCATCAGTGATGGGAAAAATATGGTAAAAGATTCGATTTCGGTGGTGCAGTATGCTACAGAAATAATTAATTTGTCAGAAGGAGAAACGGCGAATTGTTATATTGCTAAAACCGGTGGAAATTACAGTTTTCGGGCAGATGTGAAAGGAAACGGCACGACAGATGGCAAGAGCGGTTATATTAATCGTTATGGAGTAGAGATTCAGCATGTAGCTTATGCTGATTTGCTATGGGAGGCTACTTTTGATGCGGATAAAAATAAAAGTCGGGACATCATCATGGGGCAGCCTGTTTATCGGGATGGAGAAATTCACTTTTCTACAGGTTCGGTTCAGGGAAACGCATTGATTGCCGTAAAAGATGCCTATGGAACGATATTGTGGAGTTGGCATATCTGGGTGGTAGATGAAGAGATAACTACTACAGAAGGAAAGGGATTGGTTTGGATGGATCGTAATTTGGGAGCTTTAAATAATACACCTGGAAATACAAGTAATCGGGGATTGCTTTATCAGTGGGGACGGAAAGATCCTTTTTTGCCATCCAGGGCTTCCTATATGGTAACTGATTTTAGTAATATTCCTGAAGCTAATCGTTATAATAATGAAGTAGGGGATGGATCTGCCCAATGGAATTACAACCATCCTATGCGGAATGTTAGAGAACTTCCTGGAAATATGGAATATGCTGTTGAAAGACCTACTGATTTTTTAACCAGTTCTTCTTTTGAAGATTGGCTGGTAGCTGCTAAAGTTGAGTCTGGTTTGTGGGGTACCGATGATCAGGAAAAAACGATTTTTGATCCTTGTCCGGCTGGTTATATGGTAGCTCCTTCCAGCGGGTGGAACAGCCCGACAATAAAGGAAGAGTGGGGATCTTTTACCAATAACGGACGTTATTGGACGGGTGGTTCGAATGATTTTTATCCTTTGCCCGGCTTTTTGCAGGTTAAGGGAGGAGCTTTGAATTATTGCGGAGCTTTGGGAATATATTGGACACGTGAAGAGCAAGTGGAAAGTCTGGATTGTGGAGGACGATTATATCTCGCCATTAATTCAAATTTTTATTCTCATGTGGCCAAAGGCAGCGGTCTTCTGATTCGTTGTGTGAAACGGTAATTCAATTTAGAAGAGAATCCTCTTCTTTTTATAAAAGCCTCCGAATGTCTGGAATTTGACTTTCGGAGGCTTTCCGGTTTACTAACTCCCTTCCCGTCAGCTCTGTTTTGCAATAAACCTTCGCTTTCCTTCCTTTTGTTTTCCCTTGTTTGCTATGATTAGGGTCTGTTCTTCATCTGAATAATAAATGACAGTTGTCGGTATACCTCCTTATGCCAAAAGAAAAGTTATCGCTTTTCCGATGCCGGAACCCGAACCTGTTCCCCGACCGTTTTCCTTTTTGATATATCCCTGTTTTTATTCAGCTCAGGGTAATTACTATTTTCCCTCTGACTTTTCCATTTTCCAGTTGTTCATGGGCTTTAGGGATTTGTTTGAAAGGATATGTTTTATCTATATATACTTTTAGGGTGCCTTTTCGCAACATTTCCGCAATTTCCTGCATATCTTTCCCGCTGGAATGCATCAGGATATGTTTGTAGTTTTTGATATGATATGTTTCAGCTGCTTTGTCGGCTGCTGCTTTTTTGTTGGAAGGGAGAAGTACAATCATCCCTTCCGGTTTTAATACTTTCAGTGAACGGACGAAATTGTCTCCTCCTAAGGTATCCAGGATAAAATCGACTTCACTGATTTCTTCTTCAAACTTCTGGGTTTGATAACTGATGATTTCATCAGCACCCAGCGCTTTTACAAATGCTTTATCCCTATCCGATACGGTTGTAATGACGTAGCATCCGAAATGTTTGGCAATCTGTATGGCGTAGTTTCCCACTCCCCCGGCTCCTCCGTGTATCAAAACCCGCTCTCCCTTTTTCAGGTGGCCCGTATCTATCAGGGCTTGCCAGGCCGTAAGCGGGGATTGGGTGGCGGCTGCCGCTTCCGCATGGGATATGTTTTCGGGTTTGAGAGCAAGTTGGTCAGCAGGGGCAGCAGCAAATTCCGCGTAAGAACTGCCGGGCCCCGGGAAATGGATTGTACCGAACACAGCATCCCCTGCCCGGAAGGTTTTAACCTGCTCCCCTACTTTTGAAACTATTCCGGATACATCCCAGCCCAAAATCATCGGATGTTCCTGTTTCAGATCGTTTAACATTCCTTCTCCTTTCCGGCTTTTTACATCAATCTGGTCAATTCCTATTGCCTGGATTTCAATTAGTACCTCTTCAGGGCCTGCTTTCGGTTTAGGCACTTCTTCCAGGGAAAAATTTTCAATTCCCCCGAATTGCTTTAAAATCATTGCTTTCATATATGTATAATTTTATTTTTTAAATGATATGGATAAAATTTTCCTTTTGATTCTGTTTTAGAATCGTTTCCCGTCGTCTGTTCCGTTTTTATTTAAACGGATTTTTTGTTTCCTCGTTGCCTTCTCTTTATCTTTCACTGCAAGTCTCCCTAAGACAAGCCATTTTATCGGCGGAAGGTTTATACATCTGTTTTATCAATACGCATTAAGTTTATTATTACCTTTTGTTGCTCTGTAAATAATAAAAAGATATTCCATAACGGAAACGGATTGTTATTGCCAATCCATTTTAATGAGAATGTGTTTAAAGAAGAAATGAGGAAGATAAACAAACAATAAGTTAACTCCCATCAATATAGATACATCAAGTTTTATAAAAGAAAATTCATTGTTTATCTTAACTTTAATGCAAAGAGACGACAGACAAAAGGAACAAACTTTTATAGTATCGATGTTTTATAATTTATTGATATTTAGTGCATTGTTTGGTTTTCTCGCCGATGTAAAATTCGAAAAATTAGTTAATATAAATGAGTTTATTGATGTGTAAAATGTACTCTCCCGAGCAATAAACCAGCAACAACAAAAATGCTTACTTTGAGTAATTTTTACAACTTTATTTGCTAGCTGCATAAATTGTCACTATTATAAACAGAATAGCGACTAAAACAGACATAATTGTTGTCATCAGCATTAATTTCGACATTCTATCTGCTTTTTTGTTTCGTTGATAGGTTTGATAATTGAAGAAAGACGAAGTGGCTAATGTTTGAAAAGTATGCTGCTTTTATGCCATCATCTGTAATCTTGAAATCAGGGGTATCTTTATTATCCGTTTCGATAGCTTCAACCAATCCTAACCTGGTCATCTTTGAAATAACAAGATTTATTCGGGCTATGGATATCTCCCAGATGAATTCTTTGGGAACATCATTGACAATGGTTTCATTAAGTTCTTTGAATGAAATCTCATTTTTTTGATGAAAGCCTCCAATATGGCAGACATAATAAAATATTCTTGATAAAAACACTCTGATAATGTGCTTGCGATATTTTTAAGTACAGGTTCAATATTATTATATGGCTCATATGATTTTACCAATGCTTTGAACGACTCAAACAACTTTGTCATATCCTCTTTTTCTTTTTCAGTCATGCTTTCTGGATTATTGGATATTTCCATCAGCGTTCTTTTTTTGTTTCCCTATAGCGTGTTTATAAAATTTATATTTTTAGTTTTATATGAAACTTATTCCTCTTATTGCTCAAATATTTCTGAGCAACAAATGGCGACAAAAATGAGATTATAGTTTATTTGGTGCTAATTGGTGGATGAATAGTTGTTTATTGCTATATTGATTTTTAATACTTTGTTTGCAACTAGTTGATTGCCGTTATATTAATCAACCTATTCTCCGATGCCGCATATTATGCCAGAAAACGGAAGGAAGGAGAGAAAAATCGCTCTCGTTTACTCCGAAACTTCCGGTTCACAAATATAAGGTATATTGGTAGTTATTTCTCCGATTGGTTCTGTAAAACCATAGATGCATTCGCTTATATTTTGGTTGCAATCAAAAGAAAAGGGGAAATTAGAGTTGATACCCAGTATGGCGAAGCCATTTCTTTTCTTCCTTCTATTTAGCTTGACTTTAATAATCTTATATACAGAATACGGTGATAAAGTAAAGTCGAAATTATTTTTCTTTTGCAGAGTCCGTTAAAAATTTGATAACATCGTCTTTTTTGTCATATTTCTTTTCATTATAACCTTCCCAAACAGTCCACTTTCCATTCCAGTGGCATATAGAATATCCGTTCACGTTAATCCTGCAATCATCCTCTTGAGATTTAACCGATATGTATTCTGGTTTCATCTGATAGATATGCTTAAGTTCTTCATAAAGAATACATGTCATCAATTCAGAATGATAATGATTCCTCTGACTTTGATGATAAATAAGGATGTTGTTATTGTCGAAAGCTATGAAACCTTGTTTGGCATGACTCATGATATTTGTTCCAAACTTTCCTGTTAGTATTTTTACCCATAGTGGTCTATCATTGCATTTAGAAATTATCTTATTTAGCGATTCCTCAATCTGATTACCGTCGAAATCTGAATCATCTATTATTGCTTTGAGGCAATTGAGGCTGATTATGTTAGAATTATCATCAATTCTAAACAATCTTTTCCATGAATAGTCCCGATGTCCAGGACGATTGTAAAAGTTTTTTCTATAACTTGAAAGCCAAGGCATATAGTCATCTTTGGATAACATGGCTTTTACCATCAAGAATTCTTTTGTTATCTTGGAGTCAGCCTGACCTATTTGTGAGAATAAAGGCAGAACCTTGTCAAGGCTTTTTTTATAAATATCTGCACTTGGTATGTTTTCCAAAGGCTGGAAAGGAGTCTTATTCGGTAACACGCCGGAAAGATATAATGTAATGCCTATTTGTCCATTCAGATATGGATGATGTTCGGCATGGTCTATAAGATTTTTCCAATTGCTTTGACGACGTAATTGAGCCTTGATTACTTCTTCTTCCCACTGATAAGCCGGGAAGAAATCGGGCTTTAAGTCTTTCGATATGGCAATCCATTCGTTTATAATCAATCCATTGGATATCTTACGTTTTGTATTAAAATTATCAAGAAGTTTCTCAACGCTTTTAAGTGCCTTTACCATATCTTCTGAATTGTCAAGTCCGGCTGCTTCAGAAAGATTATATATGAGACGCATCCATTCCGATAGTTCGCTCATTCCTAAGTCCCCACAATCCTGCAAGAAATGGAGATATGCATGAATTTTTAAGCGTGTGTTATAGGTAAGGTTTCCGTCATCGCTAACATTTTTCCCCTGAAAAATCCATCTTTCAATAGCTTTGACAACATCAAACCAGTCAGTCTGATAGCCAAAAAGATTACTATGCTCAAGTGCTGTATGTGCTGAGTCCAGAAGAATTTTTAGATCTGCAATAAGTCTTTTCAAAAGAGACGAATTAAATACAAGTCCCCTTTTTTCATACCAATTGTGAGCAAATGTGATAATTTTATTGTTTGCTTCAAAAAGATAATCAAGATCTTCTGGCTTTAATGAACTCTCTCTCCTTGCAAGCGGCCCCTCATTGGCAAGAAGTACTTTCAAAGCGCGCTCAAGGAAATGATCAATATTCTTATCTCCACGGTCTCTGTGGCTCCAAAGAGTATCAGACCAGTTCACATCAATATCTGCTTTAAATTCTTTTTCGATAGCTGGAAGATATTGTTCAACATCTTCTATAAATTTGCTTTTAAAGATTTCAAAAGACGTTAGCGGTAGCCCACGTGCATTCATTTTAATGTAAAGGTCATCAATGTCATGAAATTCTTTCAATGGCAGAAATTCAAACACTATGGGCCTAATCTTATTGTCAAAAAGATTGGTATAGGCTTCATGAACGACATCATGGAACTGGCTGTCAATTTCATCGAGCATGGTAAGCATTCCTTTAACCGTAGGGTCTGCAAGCCAACTATAAAACCACCAAGCTTCATTCATTATTAGCTCGCTTGGTTTAATTTTTCTTTTCTTTCCCGAGTTTTTATCTTTAATTTCTTTTTTTATATTTTCCACAGAAAAGACTTTGTCGCAGTTGACTAGTAACTCTTTGCAAAAACGTGTAGAGCTATCACGGGTTTCGTATGAGAGTACAAAAGATGTGGACTTTTCCCCTTTAATGCTTCCAAGATAAATATGTAGAAGCCATAGGGTGGTAAGGCGCTGCTGCCCATCCAGGGGTATAAAGCGAGTATTATCAATATATCCATAGATGAAGTCGAGACTATGTGACCCTCCATTCAGAATATATGATTTTAGTTCACTGATGAAATCTTTGCGAATTTTCTTAGCTTTATCAGTCGTTCTACCTTGTACATAATCTCTTTGGATAGAAGGAATAACTATCTCATATTTATTTTTTAGAAAGATGTCGAGGAACGACATCTCTTTGACGTCTATTTTATCATTCATAATATTAGAATGGTAAGGTTAAATTAACATATGGCTCGAGTGTTGAACAGATATTTTCCCAATAAGCAATGGCATCGCTCTTTGACCAAAAAAGCATCTGTTTGATTTTCCGGGAATATGCCTTTTCAAAAACATTCCGTGTTCCCACGGGAGTGTAAACTTGAAATTCATCTTGAAGTATGCGGCGACGTTTTACTGGATAAATATTGTTACCATAGCTTCGGTTGGTACCGGCATTGAGTAACACAAAGTTCCAGATAAAATCTTTTTCATCTATGTCACGGTTATTCATTTGTATAATTTTAAATTCATCGTCATCGCTTTTGAAATGATTAGTAACCTGATTGTAGAAAGATTCAATATCATTTGTTTCTTTAGGAGAAATATCTGAAAGTTCAGCTGTATTCTTTTTATCAGCTGTTGTCGGATTTATCTGGGCATTCAATATGTCGATTGCTTTATAACAAATCGATAGTTCCTCTTTTTCAATGTTTTTGATGATATCTGGAGCAATAAAGTATATTTCATCCGCATCTTTCGTAGGTGTTGAACCCGTGAGAAGTTCTAGTATGTCTTTTGAAAGTGCTTCAGCCTTTTTAATGTCAGGAGAATAATCTATATGTGAAGCTACATGCTCTTGATCCCAGCCTTTATCTTTTCGTACACCTTTATAATCAGCAAACGAAAAACGGGCATTGTCAGCAATTCGTTTGTCTTCAAGCATAATATTATAAAGGAAAAGAATCTCAGAGAGTTCTTTTTTGCCATAGAAAAGACGGTTGCTTTGTATTTTTGAGACTTCCCCTTTTATGATTTCGTCCAGAAAGGCAATTCTCTCCGTATGTTTTTTGCCTTCCAACTTATTCTTAAGTGTAAGAACAGTTTCACCAGTAACATATTCAAGTATAAAACCAATACGATGATATATGGATTTTTCTTGATACCATTCCTTAAGAGTATCAAATAGATTCTTGACTTTCAGCCATTGTTCAAGTACCCATTTCTCTCTTCCGTTAATATCTTTTCCTCCAGTACCCATCATTAATCTATATGAATTGAGATATTGGTTGAAAGTATAGAAATGTTTTTCATGTAGAGACTCCACTTTACCTTGAAGTAAATCAAATATGTATTCAATATGGGTATCATATGAAAATGGATGTTGTGAGCTATATATAAATCCCCAAAACTCCTTACCTTGAAGAGTGTTTTCAATCTCATTCCATTCTAGTGCAAGAGATCTTGCTTTAGCAATATCATTTGACTGCCAATTACTCTTTTGGAGCAAAAGGGCTTTTATAAGTTCTGCATTATTTAGATGAATCTTGCCTGCATTAAGACGGTCGAAAATATCAGCATTTGAGCCTGAAGATAAGGTTGGATAATACCAAATAAACTTGGTACCTTTTCTTAATATTTCGCCAAAATTATTTCTTTCATCCTGATCCAAATCTTTTAAACGATTGTAAGCGGCAACAAATACTTCTGCGAAATGACTGTAGTCACAATTGTGATTTTCAAATTCTATATATTTGGACTTGTCGCATACTACCAAATTAACCTTTTTGAGCCATTCGTTACTATGAGCACGCGTCTCATATTTGATTGAAAACAGTTTTGGAGCTACATTTACCGATGCACCATCACCATATCCTCTTTCTTCGAAATCTACTAAATGGAGTGCTTGTAGAACAAGGAGAATCGTGGTAAGACGTTGTTGTCCGTCTATTACCTCAAGAGAATTATCTTCACCATTTCTTTTTTTGACCACAAGGGGCTGAAGACAATAAAATTTGTCTTTATCTTTTTGATAATGATATTTTCCAAACTCCATAAGGTCATCGATAAGTTGCTCGACTTGATCTGAGCTCCACCGATACCCTCTTTGATATGCAGGAACAAAGAATTTAAACTCCGGAGAAAGAAGTTTATATACGGCAACCAAATCTAAGGAATCAAACAGTTCCATAATGGATATTTTTAAGAATTTTGCAAGAGATCATAATGCAAATTTAGTTGTTTCTCAGAAATTTATCGTTAAATCAGGAAATTCTTTGCTATGTTATTCAGGAAGTGTATGCTGTGACTGAGTTCGGAAAGCGTGTAGCTGGGTTACTACTGTTTTTTGGCAAGGGGAATTATAGTATTCGCTTAAGCATGATGTTTGTAATAAGTTAGCAAAACTTTATTGCCTATATTTTGCAACTGCATAAGAACCTTACCAACAAAATAGGTTGGTTACGGCTGTTTCCAAGCTATTATTTGCCGATTCAAAAGTGTATGTAATTGTTTTTCAAATAAATAACTCTCAAAAAAGGTAGATGTTTTCAGTAAAATGAGCGACCTATAACAGGAGAAATGCTTGTGTTGACTGGCGATATCTGCTACCTTCAAAATACTATAGGACCGTAATCAACATTGTGCAAGTAGGCTTCGTCAAATTACAAGCAAGTGCTTATCGTGCTTGGTGATCATGAGTACTAGCATTACTCTGATAGAATGGAACATGGGCTACAATGGAATTGGTAGCACAAAAAGAATGTTGGATATTACCAAAATCAAGTTGTCAGGATTAAGGATACTGATTTTTCGAATAGCTGAATTTTCTTATCGCTTATAGAATCAAGATGATAGAATAGTTGTGTCGTCTAGTCTCCTCATTAAACTATCTCAATTTTTCAGATAGTTTAACTGTACGAATAGTTTGCCTACTTACATCTCTCTCTAATTGGCGATATGCCTCCGTACTTCAGCTAAACCATTTTAACCACTGGGTTAAAATGCTATATCTTTTAATAATAAATATAGGCTGTATTTTTACGGGATGAGATAAATCATAATTTAAAGGCGATGGCAAAACAGCTGTACGACTATTGGTTGTACAATTTGATTTTCCAAATGAAAAAGTAAAACCATACAAGTCTGGTGGTGGTGAGATGGTGTGGAATGAGAAGTTGAAGAAAAGCATTCCTTTGTGAATGTTACATATCCTTATTTCAATGAGAATCTATTCTTAACATTGGCTGTAGCTTCTATAAAATTGGGGATCATGTCTGCGGTGATTGCCCAATTATGGTAAACATCCACAAAGTTACACAGCCTTAGAGGGGGTTTATTATCTTTCGATTTCTTATCGATACTGTTAACTAGTATTTCGGCTATGTCTCTTAGCTTATATTTTATTAAATTTATACAACTCTAATTTTTAAGTTTATGCAACTTATTTTTATTCATCGCAAGATTACGTAATAGCTTATCAACAACGTTGTTGTGAGGTAAAGCTGATGAAGTATTTATAAGTCTTTCTATTATCTGAAGTAATCTCGTGATAATTTCGTCCTTCTTACGCATTTTTTTTTCATGATCATTCAGTAAAGCCTTTAATGCTTTTTTATGTTCATTATTTAGATCGGTCATAGCTTGTTTAACCTCTTTGGTTACTTTACCTCTATTTCCCCATGCTTTGGCAAACCAACCAGCAAGGAATAACAGAAGCGCACCTAGGATTGATAATATGATTTTAATAACTTTGTCCATGACAGTGTATGTACTATTTGTTTAATTGTTCAATTATTTTTTTTGTATAAAACTCTTGTTCAATTGCACTAATGACATTTGAACTATGACTTATTTGATAGAGTGTAACTAAATAGCCGCCTAAGTCGAATTTTCTCATGGTATTCTTGTCTCCCATATAAGCAGTGAATATAGAATAACCAATATCAGAAACAGTTGCTAAAATGTTAGAATACATTATGATTTTACATGTTCTGACCTTAAATAGGTTTTCATTCTCATCTTTTGAACGAGTAATACCATGGAGAAAACCTATTGTCCAATTAATGACCATTGTTGCAATACCACCTTGTACTACTGTTCCTGTATTTAATCCGTATAAAGATAACTCTCGAGCAAGCTTTGGTGAAAATGTTGAGATTATGGGTATTGGTAAACTTTGCTTGCTGGGTAAATCAGACATTAAATGAACTATTTCCTTGAACAAAGCATAGCCAAGAGTTATCCAACCTTCCTCACCTTCTTCTTTAAGCCTTGTTCCAATACTTCTGAAAATATCAATTGTTTTAGCGCGTTCGCAAATGGTGTCAAGCTGTGCGAAGTACTCTTCTCCGTTTCTTGCTTTTCTTAAATGTGCCATAGTATTAATATGCCAACTAGCAAAATCATAACGAGTTATTGTCGCAGTCATAATATTTGCTGTTCCAAATATTAAACCAAGAAGAGGGTCGTGCCCCAATGCTATAACACGATGGTTAAAACCAGTGAATCCTGGACGCTCAGCTTTATTTAGTTTATACCAATTATTATCATGTTCTTTTTGAATAGCATCGAATGGAACGGGATTTGAAATAATTTCTTCCTTTGAGGCATAATACGCATTACCAAGACGATCAGATTTCTCATCTCTGTGAAATGGAGTTTTCTTAGCCAATTCTTTATCACTCATTTCACGGAGTGTTTTGATATAGTACTTCATTGCACATTGAAGAAGTACAGAAAATACAAAGAACGGAATGTCTTTCTTATTGATGATTGATGTTAGGCTATTAAATTCCTTCGTTGCATTATCAAGAATATCTTGTGTATGTTCACAAACATCAATACGATGATTTATTTTACAATTAAGCGATTCAATCTCATTATCGAGTTTGTTGTTGTCCTCTACTATGTCTTGCAAATCGGAAAGAATATCTTTCAATGAATCAGTCATAGCTGTTAAATTTTATAGAATTAAGTTGCTTCATAATCTCTGTTTCCAGACTATGGCTCTCTGCAAATTGCTCTGTAAGTGTTTACTTGTAATTGTTCAGGCGAGTATTGAACTCTTCTTCGGTAATATCGACATCTTCCATATCAAGTTTATTTTTCTATTGCGAATTTGGTGAATTTATTTCACTTTATTAAATATAACATAAAACTTTCCATATATGAGGTTGATTCCGGCAAAATTCTAGAAAAAAGGTTGTTTAAACCATCATTATCCCTAAAGCAACAATACCCAAAGTTAGACCTAAGGCTTCCTAATTTCAGAGCAGGATATTCAATGATGACAATAAAAAAAGAACACAGATATAGTTACAGACTAGCGTTATGTAAAAGACCTTGATAAAAAACATGAATTAGGAAGGAGGGGTAAACGCCCTTCTTCATGTTAATACTCCTTTTTTTCTTCAACTCTTCAGCTTCCTGGCGGAGCTGTTCTGCTTGGGCTTCTTTGAGCCTTACACGCTCTAGTTCCGCAGTTCGTTGGGCAACACGTTCTTCATACTCGTTTACACGTTGACGGATAATCTTCTGCTGTTCCCGATAGGACTCATCGTTAAAAATGTTTTCCAACTTATATCGATTGTCCGCGTCGATACCATCTGTCATTTTAATGTGACGATACTTGATGTCTGTATCTCTCAGAGCTAAGTTCTGAGAGAGCTCATAGCCATTGCCGATAATAGAGCAGAGTAACAGAAAGAACGACGACACAAGTGCAATCATTACCTTTGAAGAGCGAATATCTATTGTATGAATCAACTTTTTGGGTGGCAATGGCTTATGCGCAGTTTCATCTATGTGCTCATGTAACAGCTTTAGCTCATCCTTCGTTTGCTTGGTACATTGTTGCACCTCGCTTTGGGTTTCGGTAAAAGAGGCTTCTATCCCTGATCAATCTATTTCAGAAGCTGGAGGCGGTGTAAACGCTTGCGTTGGTCGTTCTACTTTAGAGTTGTTCTCTAATTGCTTTAAAATTTTGTTTAGACGTTTACCACATAGTTTTTTCAACTCGCTGAACATCTGAGTTACTACTACATTTCCCATATGCTTAGGATCTTAATCTTGTTTTTTCTTTTTCTTTTGCATCTGTCGTCTGAATTGTACCTCTTCAGGATCAATACCAGATGACTGGTCAAGAGGTAATGAGAAGGGATCTACTCCATGGCTATTGTCTGTAAATTTGTCAACTTGTTTACTATAATTGTCAATTTACAGGAGTAGCTTTCTTACTATTTCCTTGGTATAGGGCAGAATTAGGCTACACAATGATATAATTGGTCACGTGTCATATTGAATTTAGCTATAGCTTCGGCTATGGTGTAATACTTAGGTGCTGATAGACCTTTGGCTATATCAAAATGCTTTTTAGAATAAGATACTGTAATCCCTTATTTCTTCTTTGGAATCATATTCTTTAAAACAAAACAATATATGACACTTAGTGTCATGCCGAATTCCTCTTAAATTTCAGCAACACTATACCATTTAGTAATGTCTGAGCTTGGGGCTTTCTTTTCGAAGTAAGCATTAATGTGTTTCTTACTCCAGTATGTTTTGACTCGGTTAAAGGTTCGGGGATGTTATTGTCTTTGGCGACCTTGAAAATCCAAGACTCTGCGACACCAAATTTTTCCTTTGCCTCGGCAGTGGTGTAGAAATCTGAAATAGGTGTTTTCTCTTTAGGTGCATTAGCTTTTCTGATACAATTAAGAAATCAAACATTTTATCTATATCAGAACGTCTTATAAGAGTCTTACCCTCAAATCTTACAGCTTTGATTTTACCTTTTCTCAAGTACCTATAAACAGAGATTCTTCCAACACTTAAAAAAGAAGAAACTTCCCTCGGTGTTAGAAACTCTTTTTCGGAGTGTGACTTTACCTCTTCCGTGTACCGTTGTTGGAATTATTCAATTTTCTTTTTTCTAACTCTTTCCGATGCAACACATTTATATCACTGATTATCAGTGGCAATTCATTTTAATCGGTACAACCTCTGTTTTTACAAATGCACAGAATGCGGGGACAAATGCAAATCGTTGTATTTCATTGCCTTGCATATACGTGTTGTACCGCTTTCTTTCAGCCGTTTTGCGAAATATCCGCTATCAGATACAATGTATTGAATGATAGGACATTTCCGCATGTATGTTACAGAACGTTTGTTGAATACAGGGGTAGGGCTTTTCTTGGAATTGCATTGTTTAAAGTGCTAAAAATATTCTTGGAATATACCCTATATGATATAATTGTGGCGTACAATAATAAATTATACCCCTTATGGTATAATGTCAAATATTTGTATTAACTTTGTACCCGAAAAGGTATAAAGTTGGATACTTATGAATAATCTCTCTATTACGGTCAAAATGTTGCGAAAGCAGTATAACCTGACACAAGAAGAACTTTCGTTGAAGTCGGGTGTAGGGTTGCGCTTTGTTCGTGATCTTGAACAAGGGAAGGAAACGCTGCGCCTCGATAAGGTGAATCAGCTTCTTGATTTCTTCAATTATGAAATGGTTGCCATGTCAAAAACTAATAATCAATGAGACAAGCCCATATATTTTACAAAGACCAATTAGCTGGGATTCTGACTGAAAACGATACCGGATATGAGTTTCATTATTTGCCGGAGTATCTGTCTTTGGAAACAGCAAAGGCTGTTAGTTTGACATTACCTTTGCAAGAAGAGGCATATATAAGTCCTACGTTATTCCCATTTTTCGATGGTTTGATTCCTGAAGGGTGGTTGTTGGATGTTGCATTGCGGAATACGGACATCAGCATACTTGACCGAATGTCATTGTTGCTGACCTGTTGCAAGGATTGTATCGGGGCGGTGAGTGTCGTTCCGATTGAAAGAAAGGAGGATGTTCATGTGTAATTGCTTGTATTGTTATCGTCCACTTCTGAAAGGAGAAAAGGATATGCATCCGGCTTGTATCAAAAAGTTCTTTGGAACAACGACATTGCCTGTTCTTGATTATACGACAGAGCAACTTGACCAACTTGCTCTGCAAATCATTCGAGACCAAACCTCTCTGACTGGTGTTCAGCCGAAGTTGTCTTTGCATTTGAATGAGCATGAGGGTAGTAAGCGATTGACTATTGTCGGGCTTTGGGGCGGTTACATTTGTAAGCCTCAGATTTCGCAATATGAAATGATGCCTGAGGTGGAGGATTTGACCATGCACCTTGCAGAAATAGCACGTATTAATGTGGTTCCTCACACATTGATGCGGATGGCAGATGATACACTTTGCTATCTTACACGTCGAATAGACAGAACTCCTACCGGAGAGAAGATTGCGATGGAAGATATGTGCCAACTGACAGAAAGGCAAACGGAGTATAAGTATAAGAGTAGTTATGAGCGTATCGGTAAGGCGGTTTTAAGATACTCGTCTCTGCCTAAAATGGATGTTACCAATTTTTTCGAGTTGGTACTTTTTTCTTGGCTGACAGGAAACAACGACATGCACTTAAAAAACTTCTCTTTGTATGAAACAACAGATAAGATACGTTTGGCTCTGGCTTACGACTTACTGAATGCAGCTATCATTAATCCAAAGGATGATGAAGAACTGGCATTGACCTTGAATGGGCGGAAGAAGAAGTTACAAAGGGAAGATTTTGTCAAATCAGCAGCCACTCTGGGTATAGAGAATGTGATTGTAGAACGACTGATAAATAAGTATATCAAACTATTGTCTAAGTTTGAGACTGTCATTCAAAACTCTTTTCTAAGTGCTGACCTAAAAGAAAAGTATAGTGATTTGCTAAGAGAGCGGCTTGGCAGACTTTCGCAGTAAGTTATAAAACAGTTAAATTTTGAACAGATAGATATGTCGTATATGTTTTAGTGTTCAAACTCTGACCATATCACATTAAATTGACCTTCTTTGAAGTTAGCTTAAAACATCAATATATCAGGTCGTCTTTCTGTACCCGTTTGAGCAGTCTGCCTAACTGTCATTTGTCGTATGATTTCGTCCGCTTTTTGAAGACAAATTCAGGCAAGAAAGGTGCTGGTATGCCTGTTGTTCGGAATCCATAGTTCTTCTTTAGAAAGGGATTATGCTGGAGTGACATCAATACAACTTATTTAAAGTGTCGGAAGAAGCCCCAAAGCATACATGACGTGAAGAGTATGAGCATATTTGCAATGGGAAACAAAGTGCCAGGAAATTATATCATAGCGATGATAAATTCAAGCTTTATCAGCCACTATGTGGATGGTTATGTAAATAACACTCAGACATTTCAAATCAATGATGACAGACAATTACCAATCATTGTTCCAACAAGCGAACAAATAAATTGCTTTGATAAAATAGTAAATTTTGCAATATAACAGAAGAAGTGGCATAATGAATATGATTGGAAATCTTTTCAAAAGCAACTTGATAATTGCGTCTATAAACTATATGGTCTTGATTGATTGAGGGATTTTGTTGGATTGATGTGAATTCAACTTATCTCAAAGCACGATTAAAAAGAAATGGAGTGTTTGATATGCTTAGTATGACATTGTTTACAATGACACAACTTCCCGGCTGGTATTATGTTAGCTTAATTAATACAGAAGTCGTTAGTCTTTATGTTGACAATTTCATTAACAACACTTCCCATTTTCAAATTAACGATGCGCGACAACTTCCAATAGTTATTTCTACCCAACAACAGCTATCAGAAATAAAGGAGGTTTGTGATGAAGCATTTGCAATTAAGAGAAGTTTCTTCTCCTCTACTTGATCTAAAGATGAGGCAGAAGAGAAGTTGGCATGCATACAGAAGGAAATAGACAAATTGGCATTGGAACTATATCAAATATAGCTTTGAAATGGTCGTATCAATCTCTGTTTCTAAATTGTCTGACTTTTTGTTAGAAGAGTACGAACTGAAACTGGCAGATATGCACTTCTTTGTTTGTAAAACATTACTAACCAGTAGTTTTATCTTAGACAACTGCTTCTCGTCAGGAATTCTGATAGGCAGTTGTCTGAGATCATTTATTTGAACATTCACAGTACAATTTATGAACTCACAATAAACATCGAATATTAGGTTTGAGTTCAGAACTGCAATGAAAAAGTCGCTTTCAAGTTTCCCAATAGGATATAACGACATTGAGCCAACATCATTCACCGATGATGCTTTTAACTTAGCTTTCAATAACCGAGCATTGGGATTCAAAACATTGTTCCAACAAAATCTCTCTATAAATGATCACCATCGCTTATAAGGCTAAAAAGAAAGGCGCTCAAAATGAACGTCTTAATAATCATTGATAATATATGCTAATCGTTGGTAATCACAACCTATTTCCCGATGCAAAAGTGTTTGAATATGTTGCCGAGGACTTCGTCGGTGGTGATTTCGCCGGTGATTTCGCCGAGGTAGTGGAGGCATTCGCGGATGTCTTGGGAGATGAATTCACCACTGAGACGGGAGTCAAGGCCGGAGATAACACGCTGAATAGCCGAGAGAGCATGGGAAAGGGCTTCGTAGTGACGAATGTTGCTGACAACGACATCTCCGGAATTTAGGCTGTTTATATTGACGGTGCTGAGAAGTTCGTCTATCAGGAGTTCGAGGTTATGACCGGTTTTCGCTGAAATGGCGATCAGTTTTTCACCGCTTGTCCGCAATTTGATTGTTTCCAGAGTGGTTAGCGGGTCTTCTACTTGGTCCGTTTTGTTTAAAATGATCAGAAGACGGGCTTGTGGCGAAAGATGCTCTTTTACCTGATGGTAATAGTTTTCGAAGGTATCGGTCCCCCGGCTTAAATCTGTCAGTAGTAAAACAACACTGGCTTGCGAAATTTTGGCAAAGGTGCGTCCGATACCGATATTTTCTACTGTATCTTCCGTTTTCCGGATGCCTGCGGTGTCGATGAAGCGGAATAAGATCCCGTTTAAGTTGATGGTGTCCTCGATGGCATCCCTGGTCGTGCCGGCAATATCGGAAACGATGGCTTTGTCGTCTTTTAATAATGCATTTAAGAGAGTGCTTTTCCCTACATTTGTATTTCCTACGATAGCTACCGGGACTCCGTTTTTAATTACATTTCCCAGGGAAAAAGAACGGCATAAGCGGTTTAAAAGTGTTTCGATATGGACAGCGATACGCCTTAGTTCTGAACGGTCGGCAAACTCTACATCCTCTTCGGAAAAATCGAGTTCTAATTCCAAAAGGGAAGTGATGTGTAATAAAGCCGCCCTTAATTTTATTAATTCAGCGGAAAATCCTCCCTTCATTTGGTTTAAAGCCATCCGGTGGGAAGCTGCAGAAGAAGAAGCGATCAGATCGGCAACCGCTTCGGCCTGTGAAAGATCCATCTTTCCGTTTAAAAAGGCCCGTTGAGTAAATTCACCGGGTAAGGCCAGACGGGCACCTCTGCTGACCAACAATTGTAAAAGGCGTTGCTGAATATAGACAGAGCCATGACAGGATATTTCTACAGAATCTTCGCCTGTAAAAGAATGAGGCCCTCGGAAAAGGGTGATCAAGACTTCATCTATCAATTGATTATCATCATAAAGCTGTCCGAAATGTACCGTATTCGCCGCACTTTCTTTCAGTTGTTTTCCGGAGGGGGAAACAAATAAGGTATCGGCTAACTCAATACATCCTTTCCCGGATAATCTTATTAAAGCTATTGCTCCTGCTCCGGGAGCCGTGGAAATTGCACAAATGACAGACTCGTCGATCATAACTTGCTTTTTGGCAAATTTAAGGTTTTCAGTTTAGACTTAAAAATCAGAAAAGAGAAAACCGAATGTTAAAATGTAAAATGTTGGGGAGATGAATACCATTCGCTCCGGGATAATCCCCTTCAGACGATTCGCTGATTCGCAAACCTCCTGTCCCGGTCAGGAGGCTGATCGGAGAAATGATTTCCCTTTTAGCTGATCTGCCGGGAAATATCGCTCATTAAAAGAATCCTGAACCTCTGAATTTACATTTTAACTTTTCAATGGGTAGAGTTTTGTATTATTTAAAAATAAAGAAAACATAAAGCCGCCCATAGGTTTACGGTTTATTCCTCCGAAAACGGAGGATAAAGTCTCTTAGGAAGAGCAGGATTACAAATATCTGTCCGGGGACAGATCTCGGCACAGGCCGAAGGCGGACTTTATAGTTTCCCTTGTTGGCAAATACAGTTTATTTCTTCCAGAAGCGAGGGTCTTTCGTGAAAATCACGCATTAAAGATAAACAAAATACATCTTCATCCTCATATAAAGGTTTTAAATCAGGCGAAGTCACAATATCCCTTAAAGATTCCAATAATCCATTTTTATAGGCGGGAACGAGCCGGTTTAAATTGCTGTAATAGTCAGCGGATTGACCCAGGGAACAAAAATTTTCATCTAATCGTTCGAAATCTGTATCTATTGCTAAAGGATAGGTTTTTTTCTTTAATCCGGATTTCATAATTTTCACGGTCCCGACTAAGTATGAATCTAAAGGTTCTTTTACAATCTGATTGGCATATAATTCATAAGTGGTCGTATAACTATAATCATTCCATTTTTGGGGCACGAGATAAAAAGTTGTCTTTTTATTTAGTTTTGCTAACAGAGGAATGAAACTTTCAATTACGCGGATTTGCATAGAAATGATGTTTTTGAATAAGTTTAGTTGAATATTAAATAAAACCCTAAAATGGGAAGAACGATTCCTAAAAGAAAATAGACAAGATAAATTTGAAAAATCCATTGCAGGCAGATAAACAAAATTTGTCGGCGGGATAAAGAATATTCTTTAGGATGTTGAGCTTTAAATTGTTTGACGTCGATTCCGGCATGGTTGTTATCATATTTGATAAGGAGGGCTTCGTATTTTTCGAAGATTTGTTTGAGTTCTTGCTCGGATACTGTTTTCCTTACTTTTAATATACTGAGTTCATCCAATAAAGCCGAAAGCTCGCATCCGCATTTATGGAAATTGATGGCTTTCAATCCGTATTCCCGGGCTGCAATAAGCTGGGAAATAGCTAGGACAAATACAGACAAACCGATCGTTAAGAGGGTTACTAACGTACTTTTCGATTGGTAATCCGGCAGAAAAATACACAAGTTCATTCCAATAATCGATACGGTGAGAACGGTTACGGACAAAGTAGAGTAAAGATTGTTTAACCGCATCCTTCTGTGTGCATTAAACCGTGCTCCTCTGGTTTTCCAGATTTTTTTTTCTAAATTTTCAATGAGAATATCCATAATTAACCACTGTTTTTTCCGTTCATGATATCGCTGTCTCTCTCATAACTGTATAGGCTTTTGGCTAGGAATTTCGTGTACAGACGCTCAAGCATTTCAGCCGTGTAGGGATGTTCCTCCCGTATTAGGTTATGCCGGATCAGTTCGGTCCTTTTTTTCTCCAATGTATTGATAGAATCGTAGTCAAAGAGATAGGAATTTTTCCCTTTTCTGAGTTCGTAATGGGCCCGTACTATAGATTTTAGCCGGTTCGGTTTTTGATATGCAAAAATTTCAGATTGATTAAAAAAGGTTGTAATGATGTGGTCCATACGGCTCAATAGCGTTATATCGGTTAATTGCGAATAATAACAAATCCAGCCGTATCGTTTCTTACCATATTTTACACCCGTTATTTTTTTATTTACTTCTTCCAGGAAATAGTCTTTCAGGGCTTCGGGTTTATCTTTGTAATAAGCCGGACAGTATTCTGGTTGTAAGTATTGTTTTTTTAACTCGGTGAAAATACCGGCAATCCGCCTGATAAAACGGGCTATTTTTTCTTCCGGTACTGTAATTTTTTGTGGAGAAAGGAGATAACCCAAATAAACAATTTCCCGCATTTGTTTCCCGCAACTTGTTTTTGACAGATTCCAGCTCAGTTTTTTTTGTTTCAGAAAGTCTTTAACTTCTCGTTTGCATGCCTGAAGCGTCCCTTCTGTACAAATCAGTATATCATCAACATAACGGCTATATAGAGGGAAATGAGCTCCCAATGTCTGGTCGAAATCAGACATGTAAATTTCAGCCAGAATGTTGGAGACGGATAACCCTTGAGGAATTCCCCTGTCCGCTTGTTGCTTTGGGGTTGTTTTGGAATTAAAATTTTGAGGAACCGTAAGGGTATGAATAGCTTTCCAAAGTAAGGATAAAATCCGTTCGTCTTTAATTTTCTTTTTTAATAGCTGAAATAAAAGATGAGGATCGAGATGATCGTAAAATCCTTTGATATCTGTTTTTAAATAAGCTATACCCGGATGTTGCTGGATGTATTGGAATATATCCGCTACTTTTTTATTGGGCAAATCCCGGTTGATGCATTCCGGAAATGTAATCTGAAGATATTCTTTTAAAGCCAGAAGCAATAAACGGTCTCTAACCGTAGGGATAGAAAGTACCCGGGGGGGACGTCCGGCTCCTTTATTGACTAGTTTTTCCCGGTAAAACGTAAACTTATAGGTTTGTGCCCTGCTCTTCGTTTGAATGATACGAATTTCTTTTTCCAAACGGGCTTCGAAAGTAATAGGGGAAATAAAATCAATTCCCCTCGTTCCGGAAGACCGGATAGAAGAGTAAAATAATTTTTTTAAGTTAGAAGTAGATATAATATCATCAAAAGTCATGTGTCCCATCTGTTTTACAAAAATATGTAAAAAAGATAGAACAAAGAAATATATATGTAAAACTTCTTGTAAAAGCTGGAAGCTATGAATTGTTTTTCCAGCAGTTTTTGGGGATAATAGTATACGTTGATAATCGTTTTTCCACCGGACATTTTAGCTTTACAAATGTTTTTTATTTTAAATGTTCGCCTGTTATCTGCTTCCTGATCTTTCTGATATTTTATATTTCATTTATATGTCAGGTTCTGAGTATTCATGAGAAATCAGGTAAGGCAGGTCCGCTAAAAATAAAAGGCAGAGTCTGTTTTACCGGAAATTAAAACTTCCCGGATATCTGCAGAAGAAGGATTTTGAAAAACTCTCAGTCCGAATTCAGGGATAACCGCCAGGATATGATCGAAGATATCGGATTGTATATTTTCGTAGGGAACCCAATTTTTTTCCGAAGAAAAGAAGTAAATTTCTAAAGGAATACCTTTTTCTGTGGGCTGGAGCTGACGCACCATATGGGTCAGGTTTTTACTGGTGACAGGCAGATGCCGGAGGTAGTTTTCCAGATAAGCTCTGAAAACCCCCAGGTTTGTCTGATGCAGTCCATTGATTAGCAGGCAATCCTCAATATGATGTTCTTTATTATATTGCTGTGCCCGTTTTTCTGTTTTTTCAATGTAATCTTTGAGAATTGTAATTTTCCTGAATTTTTCAATCATTTCCGGGGTACAGAAATGTACCGTATTCATGTCAATGTTGATGGAACGTTTGATTCTCCGGCCTTCCGATTCGCTCATTCCTCTCCAGTTTTGAAAAGAGTCACTTACTAAAGCATAAGGGGGAATGGTCGTAATCGTATTGTCGAAATTACGGACTTTAACGGTGTTGAGGGTAACTTCTATCACCACTCCGTCTGCATTGTATTTCGGCATAGTAATCCAGTCGCCCGGCCGAAGCATATCATTGGCAGAGAGCTGTATGCCGGACACTAACCCCATGATACTGTCTTTGAATACTAACATCAGGATGGCAGCCGAGGCTCCCAGGCCAGCTAAAAGATGGGCGGGAGATTTCCCGATGAGTACACTGATAATAAGAATGCTCCCTATAAAAAATAAGGCGACCTGAATGATTTGATATATTCCTTTTAAAGGACGTTCCCGAAAGGCTTCTTTTTGGTTGATCAATTCAAATAAGGTGCCTAAAAAAATATTGGAAAACCGGATGGAGACGGCAATAATGTAGATCATACACAATTTCCGGAGGAAAATGAAAAGATCCGTGACATCCGGAAAGGCTAGCGGAAGACAGGCATAGAGAATGACAGGAGGAATCAGATGACAGAAGTTGTTCATCACTTTGTCATTGAACAATAAATCGTCCCAGGTCGCCTTTGTACGTTGGGTGACCTGACGGATCAGCCGGATCAGGCCCTGACGGCAAATAAAGTCAGCCAAGTAAGCAATAATGAGAATTATAAAAAGAATGACAAGGTGATTGACAACACCGCTCATGTTTTCACTAACTCCTAAATATTCCAAAAGTTTTTGAACCCAACTGCTTATGATTTTCATATCTTTATCAATAAAATAGAGTAAATTTCCAATCTGAAAGAAAGATTGAGCTGGATTTTTCAGATTCGGAACTGCTAAGATATAATTATTTGGAAAAAATAAGGGAATTTAGAAACGTAAAAAAGGAGAGGGACAGAAGATTATTTTCTTCCTTGTGAAGATTTTAACCTTTGGATGTTTATTTTTGCAAAAGATATTTTCTCAAAGATCATACAGATCGGAGATCGTCAGAGTAGATTTAAAGAAGAAAATAAAAGCAAGATAATATGGCTGTCATGTGGAATTTATGGCATGGATGCCGGAAAATAAGTGAAGGATGCCGGCATTGCTATGTATACCGGCAGGATAAACAATATGGAAAAGACAGCAGTGTTGTGATCCGTACAGCTAATTTTGCTTTACCGGTAAAACGGAAACGGGATAAAACTTATAAAGTACCTGCCGGAGAAACCGTGTATACTTGTTTTACATCTGATTTTTTTGTACAGGATGCCGATAAATGGCGGGCTGAGGCCTGGGCGATGATCAGCGAAAGACGGGATTTGAAGTTTTTTATGATTACAAAGCGGATAGACCGGTTTCAGGTGTCCTTGCCGGAAGATTGGGGAGAAGGATACGAACACGTGTCTATCGCTTGTACAGTGGAAAATCAGGCCATGGCAGATTATCGTTTGCCTATTTATAAAGAATTACCGATTAAGCATAAGATCATTATATGCGCTCCTTTACTGGAAAAATTAGATTTGATCTCTTATCTGGATGCTTCGGTGGAAGAAGTTGCTGTGGGAGGAGATTCCGGTTCGGAGGCGAGAATCTGTGAGTATGATTGGGTATTGGATATCCGGCGGCAATGTATGGAAAAAGGGGTGCCGTTTTGTTTTCATCAGACCGGCGCCCGTTTGCGGAAGAGAGGAAAATTATATCGGATCCGGCGGGAGTTTCAGCATTCGCAGGCCCGGCGCGCAGGTATTGATTATAAAAGATAAAGGGGATCAGGAAAGAGTAAAATTACACAAAAGGGCACGTCCCTAATGTGTAAAAATGGAAAGAGAGAAAATGAGGAAAGTACGTTTTGGAGTCGTAGGGACTAATTTTATTACGGACTGGGTGATTGCAGGCGCCCGTCAGGATGCCCGTTTTGAGTTAAAAGCAGTCTGTTCCCGTTCGGAAGAGAAGGGGAAGGAGTTTGCCCGAAAGCATGGAATTCCGTATGTATATACGTCTCTGGAAGAAATGGCAGGTCGTTCTGACATAGATGCGGTGTATATCGCCTCACCTAATTTTATGCATGCTTCCCAGAGTATATTGTGTATGGAGTCGGGAAAGCCGGTGTTGTGTGAAAAACCTTTGGCTTCCAATGTTGCTGAGGCAAAGGCGATGATTGAGACTTCGAGGCGTTGCGGAGTGACTTTAATGGAAGCGATGAAGCCGACTTTGACTCCTCATTTTAACAGGGTCCGGGAGCATTTGCAGTATGCAGGCCGGGTTCGCCGTTATTTTGCTTCTTTTTGCCAGTACTCTTCCCGTTACGATAAATTAAAAGAAGGCGTAGTATTGAATGCTTTTAAACCGGAATATTCAAATGGAGCTACGATGGATCTGGGAGTGTATACGATTTATCCGCTGGTAGTGTTATTCGGCCGTCCTTCTACCATACAGGCATGTGGGGAAGTATTGCCTACAGGAGCAGACGGGCAGGCTGCAGTACATTTGATTTACGAAGGAATGAATGCGACTGTATTGTATTCTAAAATTTCGGATTCTTATTTACCGGCAGAAATACAGGGAGAGAAAGGAACGCTGCTGCTGGATAAAATACAGAAAATTTCAGAAGTAGTTTTTATTCCTCACGGTGTTGCCACTTCCGGAAAAGGGGCTTCTCCTCTGCGGCAAAAGCTGGATGTTACGGCGAATAAAGATGAGTATTATTACGAAATAGCTGAATTTATAAATTTAATTCAGGACGGAAAACCAGAGTCGGAAATCAATTCCCACCTGCATTCTTTAATAACTTTGGAAATTACGGATGAAATCCGCCGTCAGTTGGGTGTCGTTTTCCCTGCAGACAAGAATGTCAGAAAGTCGGTTTCATTTTCTGCCGGTGCCGGACTCGAGAGCGGATGGTGAAAAACAAAACGGGCTCCTTTTTGATAATTCGAATCGATGTAGATGCGGCCGCCCAGGGTGTCAGCTATCAATTTGCAGAGGGGCAAACCCAGGCCGGTTCCTTGAGTGAATGGATCGAGTTTTTCAAACCGTTCAAAAATAATACCGTGTTTATTCTGAGGAATACCGCATCCGCTGTCAGTTACGGAAAAAATGAAATCTTCCGCAGCAGGCCGGAGCTTTAGAATGATTTCTCCGGAGGATGTAAATTTTGCAGCATTGATCAGTAATATAGTCAGTAGTTTTTTCAGTAGTTTTATATCTGTTTCCAACCAGTAAGAATTGAGGGAAGAATCAAAAATAAACCGGGCATTGGTCGATTTCTTTTCAGCTTCTGCTTTCAAAATTTTACTACTGAGCTGGACGACATCACAAGGAATAAAATCAGCTTGAAAACTACCGGATTCCAGTTCGGAAATATCGAGTACATCGCTGACTAATGAAAAATTCCGTATATTCGTTGTACAAAACAGGGAAACAAAATGGTAGGACAAATAGAATTTCTGCTGCAGGCCCGTTCCAGGGGAATACATTTAATAACGGAAGAAATCGAGCGTCATTTACCGGATTTACCGATGAAGGGGATTGTTCATCTTTTTTTAAAGCATACTTCTGCTGCATTGACCCTGAATGAAAATGCAGATCCGGACGTACGGGTGGATTTAGAGGCTATATTCGATCGTTTAGTGAAGGAAAGAGAAACTTTTTACCGCCATACGGCAGAAGGGGATGACGATATGCCGGCCCATGCGAAAACTGTTTTGACGGGGGTAAGTCTTACCCTGCCCGTAAAAAACGGAAAATTAAATCTGGGGATCTGGCAAGGCATATATTTGTGTGAGTTCAGGCATTTGGGCGGGGAACGGAGAATGGTAGCTACCGTTATCAGTTGATACGGATAACGGTTAAAGATATTTATGTTTAAAAACTGATTTAAAACTTCGCTGATTAAGGAACTACCGGTTCTGAACTTTGGTCCGTTTAATCAGCGAAGTATTTCTGATTTGCGATGTATATTTGTCAGCCTAAAAGTTGTGAAAAATTTAGCAAGCAGGATTAAGCAGACAGTTTGCGGGCATCCTGCCGTTTGACAATTTGCCCGTATACAATGAGGGCAATAGCCGATAGAAGGGCTATTCCTGCAAAATAATACCAGATATAGTGTGCGTGGCTGCTGGCGGCCAGCCATTCTTCGCGGGTAGAAAAAAGGTCGGGTTCCGGACAGTATTTACTCAGCAGGTAACCGGACAATCCGAAACCTAAAATAGAAGAAAGGAAAGAATGGAGATGGCTGAACCCTAAATAAAGACCTTCTTCCCCTTTCGGTGCCTGTAATGAAAAATATTCCAGAAAACGGGGAGAAATAAAGGTTTCTGCCAATCCCTGGAACACGATTCCTACTACCATCATAAAGGCAACCGGATGCATGGTTAAAATTGTACTTTGGGGATTCAGCATGTTTCCGTAGGCCATACAGAGGGCAGAAACGGGCATGATAAACATACCAATGGTCATAGACGTCAAAGCTGTCTGCTTATGCATGATTTGAGTTACCAGATTTACAGTAAATACCACAACCAGCGGGTTTACATTGGCATACCAGGAGGGGGAAGCTCCTTCTCCGGCCAGACGTAATACATATTTAGGCATAGTGGCGTACAGCTGGTGTTGCACCATCCAAAAACCGGTAATGATGACGATGAGTGTGATGAGCCGGCCGTTTGTACAGACTTTCAGAAGAGCGTACCAGATTTGACGGAAGGTTTTTCCTTCCCCGCTGTGATGGGCACTTTTATAGAAAAACCAGATCGCAATCAGAGCCAGTAAAGTCATGGAAGCTGAAAAATAATTCAGGTTAATTAGACCTTCGTTGCCCATCGCTTCCCGCAAAGGCTTTACAATTGTCTTTCCGGAAAAGGCTCCTATATTTACCATACCGTAAAAAATAGCAAAACCTTTTGCCCGGGTCTCTGCTGTCGTTTCTCTTGCTACTGTGGCAGAAATGACACTTTTAATAAAAGCACCTCCCAAAACAATCAGAGTCATGATGGGAATAATGCCATAACGTATTCCGCTTTCCGTCAATCCTTTGAATACAGTGGTTTTCCCGTATTCCACCAATCCTGCACTTTCCAGATAAGTCGGGAATAAAGCTAATCCTCCGTATCCGATTGTCAAAAGCGTAAAAGCCAGTAACATGGAATGCCGGTAGCCGATTTTGTCGGCGATTGCTCCGGCAAAAGTGGGCAGTAAATAAAGAAAAGCTGAAAATGTACCCGCAATGGCTGCTGCCTGAAGGTCGTTGAATCCTAAAATACGGCTTAAATAGAGGGTGATGACGATGAAGACCCCATAATAGGCAGCCCGTTCCAATAATTCTACCGTGTTCGCTACCCAAAATGCTTTACTGAACCGGATTTTTTCTTTTGGTTTTGCTGTCGTACTCATTGTAATAATTTAAAAAATAGAAGTTTTATATTTAATTTGAAAAAAAGTCACCACCTGTTATTTATACTTCTTTTTTGAAAAAGTACAAAACTAATCAAAAACTTCAATAAATAAATAGGGAATTAGGATAAGCTATAAATTTTATCTATAGATGAAAATAATAGGTAATTGTATTGTATGCAGAAGTCCGGCTGAAGGGAAAGACTGCTTCTCTATTTCTGGTTTAAAATACAGGCAAATTCCGTAAACACAAAAGGGAGAGATTTCGTATGTTTTCAAAAGAACAGGAACAATTATTTTTATCCGGAAATTGGGTTCGTAAATCGGAGGAGAGAAAGGAAGATGATAAACGTTTTGGGAATTGTAAATGTATTTTTATTGTTTTTATGTTCGGGTATAAATGCTCAGAATATACAAGAAGTGGAAAAGCAGACATTTTTATATGCAGTAAAAGAGGCGGATCATTTGTATTTGGACAAATATGAGCAGAAAGGGGGAGAAGATCCGAAGCCTTGTATGATATTTTTGTTTGGCGGAGGATTTGTAGGGGGACAAAGGGATGATGCCCGTTATATTCCTTATTTTCATTATTGGGCTGAAAAAGGATATGTGGTTGTCGCTATAGATTACCGGTTAGGATTAAAAGGTATAGGGAAGGAAGAAAATAAGAACCCGGATCAGTTTTTGCCTGTTTTGACTGAAGCTGTCCGCATGGCTGTAGAAGATTTATATACGGCTACAAATTATATATTGTCCCGGGCGGAAGAGTGGAAGATTGACCGGAAAAGTATTATTGCCAGTGGTTCGAGTGCAGGTGCGATTACGGTTCTTCAGGGAGAGTATGAGATTTGTAATCAAGGAAATGCAATTTCAACATTGCCTTCAGGTTTTAACTATGCCGGAATAGTTGCTTTTGCCGGAGCCATTTTGGGTACCCAACCGGATTTACATTGGCAACAGTCTCCTGTGCCCATGCTTTTGTTTCAGGGAGATGCGGATGAACGGGTTCCTTTCTATAAGGCTGGGGATGAAAAGGGAGGTTTTTTCGGATCGGATTACATCGCCCGCCAACTGACAAAAATGGATATTCCTCATTATTTTTGTGTATATTTGAATGCGGGGCATGAAATAGCGGGGGTACCCATGGAGGAGAATAAAGGAGAAATTGAGATTTTTCTGGATAAATTGGTCTGGCAGAAACAGATACTAATTATCAATACAGAGATATTCTCAATAGGGAAAGCTGAAATGAAAAAAGAACTGGATCTGATGGATTATATAAATAATAATTTTGAGTGATAGCTTATTAGAAACCGGAAAATACCGGGAGTGTGTGCAACCGGAATAATGTTTAGAATATGGCAAATGAGATAAAAACAGAACTGCATCCCCTGGAACCTTTTTTCCCGAAAGGAGCCCGGGTGCTGATGCTGGGGAGTTTTCCCCCGGCCAGAAACAGGTGGAAAATAAATTTTTACTATCCGAATTTTCAAAACGATATGTGGAGAATCTTCGGTTGTGTATTTTTCAACGACAAAGATCATTTTTTGACAGCGGATCGGAAATCGTTTTCTGAAATTTGTATCCGGCAATTTTTAGAGGAGCGAAAAATTGCTTTATCCGATACGGCCCGGGAGATTATCCGTCAAAAGGGAAATGCTTCCGATAAATTTTTAGAGATTGTAAAGACAGCGGATATAAAAGGAATTTTAGCGCAATTGCCGGAGTGCCGGGCGTTGGTTACGACAGGGCAGAAAGCCACGGATATCCTGCTTACCCTTTTGCCGGCAGAAGAACCCCGGGTGGGGCATTTTTCAGAGTATAAAACGGGTGACCGGCAAATCCGGATTTACCGTATGCCTTCTTCTTCCAGAGCATATCCCAAACCTTTGGCGGAAAAGGCGGAGATATATAAAAGTATGTTCAGAGAACTAGGAATGTTATAGAGAGATGAAGATGTGTTTGTTTATTATAGATATGCAGAATGATTTTTGCCGGCCATACAGCAATTTGTACGTTCCGAATGCAGAATTTGATGCGGGTCGTATTGCCCGTTTGATTGCCAGTTGTACAAAGGAAATTGAGGGAATTATTCTGGCACAGGATGCTCATCAGGTAATGAATATAACACATACTGTTTTTTGGACGGATATACGGGGACGGCATCCGAAACCCGGTACACCTATTAAGGCAGTGGAGGTGGAAAGAGGGGATTGGATTCCTTTTATGGAGAAAGAGAAAGTGCTGAATTATTTGCAGCATTTCGAATCGGAAACAAATGATTTCCACAGGGTTTGGCCGGAACATTGTATTATTGGTAGCGAGGGAGCTGCTATTGTCTCGAGGGTGATGCGGGAAGTGCGGGCCTGGGCTGCCAAAGGACATTTTATATCTATTGTGGAAAAGGGAACTTATCCTTTTGCGGAACAATTCGGTGTTTTCAGGGCTGAAGTTATCGTTGAAGAAGCCCCTTCAACCTGGTTTAATACGTCTTTGCTGCAAGTTCTGAATGCTTACGATACGATTTGGATAGCAGGAGAAGCCCGCACTCATTGTGTAGCGGCTACCCTCAAACAATTGCTGGATTTCCCGGCAATTGTTCCCAAAATAGTAATAGTGGAAGATTGTATGAGTGATGTCCCCGGAGATTATCCGCGGGCAGAAGCTGTATTCGATAAAGCCAGGGAAATGGGAGTTCGTTTTATGACTTCTGTGGAATTACGGCAAGGGAGATATAAAATGAAGAAAAGATGATTATACGGGATTTTATAGACAACGATTTATATAAATTTACCACCATGAATGCTATCCAGAAAAAATTTCCGGAAGCAGAAGTGGCTTATCGTTTTATCGACCGGGGAAAAACGCGTTTCCCGCCTGGTTTTGCAGAAAAACTCAGGCAGGAAGTAGACGCTATGGCTTCGCTTTTTTTATCAGTTGAAGCCGAACAGTTTATGAGGCGGAAATGTTATTATTTTGACGCCGTATTTTTTGATTTATTGAAAGGATTCCGTTTCGATCCCCGTGAGGTGATGATCCGGCAGAAAGGAGAAGAGCTGACGGTTGAGATCCGGGGACTTTGGTATCGTACTGTGTTGTGGGAAGTGCCTTTGATGGCTATTATTTCTGAACTTTATTATCAGATGACTGCCCAGAAACCACGAGGGGTAGAAGAGAAGACGGTACAGAAAGCCCGGGCTTTTACGGAAATGGGAGCGGAACTCTCTGAATTCGGTACCCGTAGGCGGTTTTCGTTTGATGTGCAGGATAAAGTGGTCGGGATATTAAAACAATATATGGGCCCCCTGCTTAACGGAAGCAGTAATGTCTATCTGGCAATGAAACACGATCTGATTCCTATGGGTACTCATCCGCACGAATGGTTTATGTATCACGGAGCCCATTATGGTTACCGGGCGGCGAATGAATTGGCTTTGGCAAACTGGGTGAACGTTTACGACGGTTCCCTGGGTATCGCTTTGACGGATACCTATACATCTGCTAATTTTTTCGGGAGTTTTACAACTAAATATGCAAAGCTGTTTGATGGATTGCGCTGGGATAGCGGAAATCCTTTTGATTTTACAGAACAAGCGATCGCCCATTATCGTTCACATCGGGTCGATCCCCACACCAAAACAATTGTCTATAGCGATGCGCTCAATTTGGAAGAAGTCCGGAAAATTCGGGAATTTGTAAAAGGACGTGTCCATGACGTATACGGTATAGGAACTTATCTTACCAATGATGTCGGAGTGAAACCTTTGAATATGGTGATTAAATTATTCGAATGCCGTCCGAAAGGTTGTCCCTTTTTTATCCCTACCGTAAAACTTTCTGATACAAAAGGGAAACATACCGGTGAGCCGGACGAAATTGCTCTTTGTCTGGGCATATTACGCTTAACGGCAGAAGATCATCCTTTTAATTGATTATCGGACGATTTCCCCTGACAGAAATAAATTAACGCTTTCCAGAGAAAGAGAATAAATATTCCGGACAAATCTTTTCCTCCGGGCTGAAGGTCCGTTGATCAGCGGGTTTTATCAGGCGGATGTGAATCTGATATAAAATGCATGAATCTTTGGCGTATTTTTATATAAAACAAATATAATTTTTTTGAATTATTTTCAAATATTAACATAAACAAGAATTTGTTCGAAATTTAGTCCTTTAAAGTTAAAATAGATAAATAAATATGTCGATTCTTTAAAAATAATTATCTATCTTTGTTGTCTTCTCTATCTGGAAAAAGAGGCAATAAAGAGGAAATACACACCACAATAAAATGGAAGCATAAAATGAAGAAGCAAATCTGGATATTTTGGTTAATAATAGCCATGACAATGATTTCTTGTGAAAAGAAGCGGCAGGAACATTTGTTGGCGGATACAAAAATCGCTTTGGATATTGCGTTGGAGCAGAGTTTACGGATGGCCGAATTATTGGAATCACAACCGGATCGTTTACCGAAAAGTATTTATAAAGGTAAATTAGAGACTTCCGGTTCTGCTTGGTGGACAAGTGGTTTTTTCCCGGGGACGCTTTGGTATTTGTACGAATATTCCGGGAATCCGGCATTGAAAAAATGGGCGGAAAATTATACCTATAGAGTGGAAAAAGAGCAATACCGTACAGATAATCACGATGTTGGTTTTATGATTTTTTGTAGCTTCGGAAATGCTTATCGTATAACCGGGGATTCGGTATGGTTAGGTCCCATCCGGCAGGCTTCCGAATCTTTATGTACCCGTTTTAATCCGGTAGTAGGATGTACCCGTTCCTGGAATGCAAATGCTGCAACGAAACAATGGCAATTTCCGGTAATTATTGATAATATGATGAATTTGGAGATGCTGCTTTGGAGCGCCAAAAAGTTCCGGCAGCCTTATTTTAAGCAGGTAGCCGTTACGCATGCGCTTACGACCATGAAGAATCATTTCCGTCTGGATCACAGCAGTTATCATGTGATCTCCTACGATACACTTACGGGAAAAGTGGAAGCTCGTCAGACTTCGCAGGGATACGGAGATAAAACGGCTTGGGCCCGGGGACAGGCATGGGGATTATACGGGTATACGATGATGTTCCGGGAAACGAAAGACAGTGCGTATCTGCAACAGGCGGAAGCGATTGCCGGTTTTATCATACACCATCCGAACTTGCCGGAGGATAAAATCCCTTATTGGGATTTCAATGCTCCCGACATTCCTGAAGCTTTGCGGGATGCATCTGCCGGAGCTATTATTTGTTCAGCTTTATTAGAGTTAAGCGGATATGTGGAGCCCAAACAAGCGGCTGAATATATGGACGTGGCCGAGAGACAGTTGAAAACGCTATGTTCTCCTGATTATCTGTCTTCTTCGGGGGAAAATGCCAATTTTATTCTGAAACACAGCGTGGGGCATTTTATGAAAGACGTAGAAGTGGACGTCCCTTTGACCTATGCAGATTATTATTTTGTAGAAGCTTTACTCAGATACAGGAAAATCAGGGAAAGTAAAAGATAGTATTTATTCGAAACTGGACGGATGAAAAAAAGCGGGTTATTTATTGTTTTTATCGTATTGTTTGGGGTGGGGGGAAAGGCTGAAAATACAGCTTGTACGGCGGACCGGGAGTATTGGACTGATTTGCTTTACAGGATAGCGGAGCCTGTGCTGAAAAATATGAGTGAGGGGAAATTGAAAAAGAATATGCAGCTTGAATTGAGTCCGGTTTGGGACGGTCGTTGTCCGGAAGTTGCTTACATGGAATGTTTTGGCCGGCTTATGGCCGGTTTGGCGCCCTGGTTAAATTTACCGGATGACGATACGAAAGAAGGAAAGCAAAGGAAGCGACTAAGGGATTGGGCATTGAAAAGTTATGCACAGGCTGTAGATCCGGAGAGCCCGGATTATTTGCTCTGGAATCGGCATAGTCAGGCGCTGGTAGATGCTGCTTACCTTGCGGAGAGTTTTTTAAGGGCTCCCGAACGCTTATGGGCCCCTTTGGATGAAGTGACCAAAAAGCGATATATTTCCGAATTTCAGGGATTACGCCGGTTTACGCCGGTTTATTCCAATTGGTTATTGTTCGTGAGTATGATAGAGACATTTCTGATGACGGTAGAGGAACAGTACGATGTCTATCGGATAGAGATGGGATTGCGCAAAACAGAAGAGTGGTATGTGGGCGATGGATGGTATTCCGATGGAAAGGATTTTGCTTTCGATTATTACAACAGTTACGTGATTCAGCCTATGTATGTGGAAATTTTACAGGCTTTACGAAAAAAGGGAAAAGCTCCTAAAGTTAGTGCAATGCGTTTGGAAAAGGCTATCGGCAGAATGCAACGTTACGGAGTGATACTCGAAAGGCTTATTTCTCCGGAAGGTAGTTATCCGGCTATCGGCAGATCCATGACTTATCGGCTGGGAACTTTTCATGTTTTGTCTTTATTGGCCTGGCAAGAAAACTTACCGAAAGAATTAACCGAAGGACAGGTAAGGGCAGCTTTGACCTGTACGATGAAACGGATGTTTACTACTGCCGGTAATTTTAATTCCAAAGGATTTCTGCAACTGGGTTTTGTAGGACAACAGCCCGCGTTGGCAGACGTATATACAAATAACGGCAGCCTGTATTTGACAAGTTTGGTATTCCTGCCATTAGGATTACCGGCAGAACATTCTTTTTGGACTGTTCCGGACGAAGCATGGACCCAGAAAAAAGCCTGGAACAGTCAAAATTTCCCTAAAGACCATGCCATTGAATAAAATATACTCCTGTAATAATAAAAAATTTAATTTTTCATCTTTTCTTTCTTATTTATCTTCCAATTATTTGGAGTAAAATGTATATAACTTACAATAATTATGTTTAATTATGTATTTGTAAATTAATGTTATATATAAGTAAAATAAAATATAAAAAATTTTTCATATACTTTACTTTTCTATATTTTATATTAATTTTTTTTGTATATTGTTCTCGTTCTTTAGAGAAAAGATTTTTTCGGTGTATGCAGTCCTTTGAGTCTGTAGTAAAGTGCCACGCTGTAGTGTAATAGCGTTATTATTCTGAAAATTATACACTTATCTTTTTAATGATTTTTTGTTCTCCGGTTAAAGTAGTAGAAAAAGAATACAAGTCGAAGTGAAAAACGAGTTTTATCGGTTTTTTCTAAAAACCGATCCTTATATATTAATTTAATCTGTACTCGTATGAAAAAGAAAAAATTAGAATTGAAAAAAGAAGTCATTGTTTCTTTGAATAAGAACATGATGGCAGGCGTATTAGGAGGAGATGTTTTAGGACCGACTCATGCTCCCTCTGATTGCATATGTATGATTTCTGAAAAATCTCCTTGTCAAACGGAAGGATTTAATTGTATTAAATTAACGGATTTTCCTTGTAAATTATCAGATGCCTGTGATACTGTAAATGAATGTATTCCTGTTAAAACAACTGTTTCACCCTGTAAGTCAATTGACTGTGTTATATCGGAGTTTTGTTAATTGTAAAATAAAGATTTAAAAAAAATAATTTGTCTGGGTATCATTGTAAATCTTGAAATTTAATAAAAAAGTAAACGTAGAAACTGAATGTTCCCGATGTGTTTGGAAGATTCACAACTGACCTATCCCTATGCTTTCCAGGATTCCTTCCGATTCTGGAAAGTGGGTTACCCTGATTACAGAATCTGCTTTTAAAAGTATTCAAAGTAGTTTTTGACCTGTTTATATAAAGTTTCAAAAGTTGAAATTGTAAAAAAGCGGTTGCTTCCTTAAATAGTGAAATAAAGGTAAATGTACGGGAAGTGAAAAACATTTTCAGATCGTATGTTCTTATTCCGGGAATTCTGTAAACCGGAAGTAAATGCTCTTTATTAACAATGGAAAATAATTGTGTTGTTTATTTAAACAATGCAGATGTTATTTGTGGACCTCTGGATCCGGGTAAGCCTGCAGACGGTTGTGCTGACCGTTTCGTTATTTGTCTGGTTTAAACATTCGTCTGTTTGTTTATAACTTTTATTCATTTTAATTCTCTCTTTTTGTCATTGACGTTTAAAAGTCTTGCCATGAAAACAAAAAAATTGAAATTGAGAAAAGAGATCATTGCTACTTTAAATAAAAGTACAATGTCTGGAGTATTGGGCGGGGTTGAGATAATCACAGATAAAAACTGTGCTTCACTGAAAGAAATAGCTTGCTTCACACAACCTTGCCGGTTAACAGAAGAAGTGAAGTGTGTCGATGAGACAAAAGCTTCTGTTTGTGGAGCCTGTATTCCCCGTACCGAATCAAAATGTCCGACGATGTTCTTAAATTGTGCTACTGCTGATATGGCATGTAAAGTAACAGATTTTTGTTAGAAAACCTGTTATCGTAAAAACTTTTCCTGGCTTAACCTATGTTTTATTTTAATAAAGAATGAGTTATGAAAAAATTAGTGTTAAAAAAAGAAGTGATCGCCACTTTAAATGAGAAAGCTATGGCTGAATTATACGGAGGAAAAGTAGGCGTTAACCAGACCAATCGCTGTATCGTTACGGAAGATATGGTCTGCTTGTCAGGGACGTGCCTTTCCCGGACGTTGGATTGTGACTCACAAATTAAGATCTGTGAAACCGAAGTGGCTTCCATCTGCCACGCGTGTATCCCCAGTACAGAAGTACATTGTGAAGTAGAGATGTAGTTATTCTACTTTCTAAAAGGCTGTTGAAAAATTTATATGAATCTAAAATGCCAATCGGTGCTTTTTGTACTTGTTTCTTTTCTTTTAAATTAACGATTAAAAAAACTTCCTGATGAAAACAAAAAAATTAGAACTGAAAAAAGAAGTAATTGCAGCTTTGAATAATGATGCAATGTCTCATGTACTAGGCGGAGACCTGGTCGGAAATACCCCCGATTGTATACATCCTTCGGCAGGAGGAGGTTGCGGAAGCGGAATTTGTGTACAAATTACAAAAAGCCCAAAGAATTGTGCTATGACAAAATGGGATACCTGCCTTTGTGTGATACCGGATACAAAATATTGCGTAGTAAAGACTGATGATTGTATACTCAGTGATTTTTGTATTGCTAAAACAGATACTTGTCCTTGATGCTATTGTAATTAGGAAATTCAGTATTCAATAATTGAGTCTGTTTTATAAATTGTAACCTATATAATTATACCTATGAAAACAAAAAAATTAGAACTGAAGAAAGAAATCATTGTCTCCTTAACTAATGAGGGGATGGCTAAT
>ERZ1673753.450-NODE-450-length-51611-cov-180.604469_pt1 | contig 51611 bp, 88 predicted proteins | sample MGYA00580201_ERZ1673753 | MGnify/ENA primary metagenome ERZ1673753 (study PRJEB41218, sample SAMN15661747) | gut metagenome | host: Homo sapiens | place: Canada: London | collected 2015-08-20/2019-03-30 | study: EMG produced TPA metagenomics assembly of... | reverse complement strand
AGTTTCGCCTTAATAGTGTCTTTTTGTGCAGCTTCCAGCCCTGTAAAGAATTTATCTACAAGGTCGTCGATAGAAATATCTGCGTCCACATCCAAGCCAATTTCACGGGGGTCGTAACCTTCTACCTGCGCTTCAACAACATTTACAGCCTTTTGCAAGTTAGCCAATACAACTTCCGCTGCTTCGATACCTAAATCAGCGTCTTTTGCAAAGATAACGCGCTGTAAATCAGCTTTGCGGCGTTTGAAGCTTAAAATATCTTTGGAAAGATTTTTCATTTGCTTTTTTTCTCCCTTCGTTGTTTTTTCTATCTCAACAGGTAAACTGTCGGATACAACTACATCACTGCCAGCCCTGCCTTGCGGCACAAGGGCAACGTGATTTCCTCGAATATCTCGCATAACAAAATCATATTTTGCGCCCTGATATTCCCCTGCGGTCATATCGGGTGTATAGCGGTAGCTGCAAGATATCTGCTTACAGCTTCCGTCCTCGACGGATTTAATCGCCTTTTTATCAGTGATAGATAACGCATTCAATAAATAGGGTTCTTCAAACAGTGCCTCTGTTCCTGTGCTGCCTATCTGATATTCTTTAGGCGGCGCGTCGGCGGTATATTCGTGGTGTCCCTGCATTAGCGGCAAGCCGTTAAATGTTGGGGCAGCTTTCGCTAATTCTTCCGGGTCACGCAGTCCATAGTAGACACGTTCGGGGTTTAAGCCTAAATCCTGCCAGTTCGGAATTTCACGCCCTAAATACGGGTTTACGGTCGCCTTACTGATTGGGCAGGCGTCAACGTGCATAAATCCGTTTTCGTCTATTCTGCGCGCTGTTATGGCGGCGTCAAACGCTAAAATATTGTTTTCCCGTTCCATATGGTCAGCCCTTTCGTTTTAACTATTTTTATACAAATGTCTTTATTTGTTATTTTGATTATATCACAGGTTAACTTAATTATTGCTCGTTAGCGAGTAATTCGGTGATATCGGGTCGAAAATCACACCTGCAATATGGCAGTTCTCCCGGTAAAACATTTCTGCCTACATCTTCGTCATAAAGCCCCTCGTCTAAATCAAATGTCTTTCCATTCATTGCAATGTGTGTTTTACGGCTGCTTTTCTCGCCGGGTATATGTATCCATATGCCTTTTTTTATACCGATATCCTTCGTCTGCATAACGTTTAACGCCTGCGTTGCCTTGTTGGTTTGGTCTATGGCTATCAGTTCTGCCCGCCGTTCTGTAACCTTGTTAAGGTCTTTTATGTGCTGAAATATGCTTGCCATATCCCGCCCTTTAAGTGCGCTGTCAATTACAACATTGGTTAATTTATCAAAGTATTTAGGGGCAATACTCTTTATCAAATTTACGTTACTCGCTACCATTTCTTCAAGTAGCGGTTGATGTAAGGCACTAATGTGAAAATCTATCACAATGCCCGCTTTTTTTAGATTAGCCATAAGCCCCGCTTTAGTCTGTTTATCTATCTTACCGATAAACTTGCTGGCTATAGCGTCCAGTTCCTCGGCTTCCCATTCGCTTATATATCTGCCGAAACGCGCTTTTATAGCGTCAATAAGCTGCTGTAATCGTCTATTGTCGAAATCAACGGGCGCGTCATTCGTTACCATTTCCGACGCTCTAAACAGCTTGTATTTTTCAAGTACAAACTTTAACGCTGCCTTTTCCATTTGTTTTATTAAGCGGCGTATCGAACGGGCGTATTCGTTCTGTATTCCGACGCTGGCAGGTATTCCAGGTATAGTTACCTGTCGCCGCCGTCGTCTGATTTTCGACGCCATACATTAGCCCCCCTTTTGTAAGGTTTATGCGGGATTATTTGATATAACCCCGCATTTTTTTCCATTTTACTTATTTTTAATCAATTATTTCGTTTTTTTATTCAACTTCTTTTGGCGGTTTTTCATCTTGGCTCAAAACTTCCCGCTTTTCAGTTAATCCTAACAGTTCGCGTTCTTCCTCGCTTAATTCTTCCTCGGGTACGCTTTCTTCATTGAGGTTGTTAAAACCGCTTTTCGGGTCAGCTTTCAGGCACTCTCTGCCCTCGTCAGGACTGATGACACCATTAGATATATAAATCTGCTGCGTTTCAGCTTTGATTTTGTTTACCGTAGCTATGCTTTCTTCTTTTTCCTCTGATAATGGATTGAAGTTAAAAGTTATTTCGTTGTCTATCTCTCCCCATTCCTGCACTTGTAGTACCTTTAAGACGTATTCTATTTGGTCACGCAGTTGCTTTTCTTGCTGGCTGGCTATGTGGTCGTAGTGGTTATTTAAATCGCTTTCACCTGTGTTAAAACCTGACGGTGTTAAGCCCCACATTTTTGTTACAGGCTCATTGAAGTAAGCCGCTACAATCTCCATAGCCTGACTTACTATATCCTTTACGCCAGCTAACGACGTTGATTTAATATCAATATCTTCTGATTCTTTATCTATCAGCATGACGCCATCATTACTGCGATACTGTACGAAGTTATTTACACGGTTATCAATCTGCGCCCAGTCACCGCCAGAAAAAAGCTGCTCGTTAAGATTCGTTTTGAACACCGTTAAACTAAATTTAGTTAATAACCGTGCTTCTGCTTCTCGGCACTCTGTAAAGTGCGCTACTGCGTCTAATACAATCTGTGCAAGCGGGATACCGAAAAAGTTATATGCCGGGCGTAAAATCGTCGGCAGTTCGTTTTCTTGCACTGGAGGCAGGAAGCGGCTTGCGTCTACCGCTTTGCCCATAACAAACCAATATCGTGGTTTGAAGTAATATTCTTGCAGCGGGTCTGCTGCGTTGTATTGACCGGGGGAAAGGTTATACGGCTCTATAACTTTCAAACGCCGCAGTTTTTTACCTCGTAATTCGTTCTTCGTTAAAATTAATGGATTTAGCAGGTTTTCACTGGCGGTGTCGATTCCGTCAAAGTCCATGTATACTAAACTGCCGCCGTAGTATTTACTGATACTTACCGCTTTGCGTAGTGTCGGCAGCAGGTTTATCTTGGTTATTAATTCGTTAAGTCTGTCCAGCTTTGCCTGTTTATCGGTATCAGGGTCATTGTTGCCCTTTGTTGTTAGCGTTATACCCTTTTCTACCATTTCATCAGCAATCATCTCACAGCCTGCCCGAATAAGCCCGTTTTGCGCAAGCCCTGTTAAATAACCGTAGCCTAAAAATTGCGGGTATGCACTCATGCCCATTATAGAGATAGCATGATGTAGCAATGAATGACATTGACCTATAGCAGCGTCATTTGCTTTTTTGGTATCTGCGTCTACCTCTGCTAGCGTAGCTGGCGCACCGTACATTGTTTTAATGTCGGCAAGGGTCGGTACTCTTGGCATACCTTCTACCGGGTTAATAAGGTTTAATGCTTTCAATCTCGGGTCTTTTCTGATTCGTTCTTTGTTGTTGAAAGCCTGATTTTCGTTGCCGCTATTTTTTCGGGCAGTGTTCAGTGCTTTCTGTCGGATACGTTTCTGCGCGTTTTTGCTGTTGTTCATTTCTTTTCCCCCTATTTATCTGCGTTTTACTTTCATTGGCGGGTGACTGTTTTCTAATGCGTATCTAACGGCGTCTATAGTATGGTCGTTGCCGTCAGGGTAGTTTGCGATATAGTTACCGTTTCTATCCTTTTTTAGCTCGTATTGGGCGAATTCTCGTGCTGCATTCGGGCAGCGCATAGGGTCTATAACGATTTCTAACAAATCATCTGTTAAGTATTTATAGCCCCATTCTCTCGAGCCTTGCCCCTTTTTAGCCGGAATAACATTAATCCCATAGCTTTTTAGGCTCATTAATGTTTCGTGCTGGATGTCGCTTACTATAAGCCTGTTGCGTGGATTTTCTTTTTTGATGTGTTCTGCTAACGTCCAGCTAGGGCAGCCACGGGCATAGTATTCATTGAAAATATATAGCTTGCGTGCTGCCGTATCTAGGTGCATAGTCATGTACGCCATAGGGTCTATTGATACACCTAAATCAAGCCCACGCTTAATATTATCGAAATGCGATATTTCTTCGTTCGTGATTGGTCGCAGTTTTAAGTTAGTGAATATCTCTCCGCCTGTTCCTGTGACTTCACCTAAATACTCATGTCTAAACCTGCGGGGCTGATATACTGCCATAACTGACGCTTCGTAGAGGAACTGTTTCCCTACCCATTCGGGCGGGGCTTGCAGGTAGTTGCTTTTGTGTAACAGTTTATCGGGTCGACCTTTCAGTGCTTCGTTGTTCACCCAGCTTTGCATAGACGCAGGCGGGTTATATGAATAAAAGCACCAAAAACGCTCGCCACCACGCAGCACTGATTGCAATACCTTTTCTATTTCTTCGATTCCCGAAAATTCTTCTAATTCTTCAAACCATGTTATAGCATAGTAACCTTTTTTTACTTTTACGGACTTGCGTTTCGTCGGGTCGTCCAGTCCCCAAAACAATATTTTCTGCCCGGTTTTTTTATATGTAAACGACGGCGGCGACACTCTAGCTATGAAAAAATCATTTAGCCCCAGCTTTTCTATAGCCCATGCTATCTGTTCATAAACTGTTGTTTTTATTGTTAATCCAACTTTGCGGAAAACAATAACGTTTATAGTTGGGTCTAGCAGCATAAGCATGATTATAAATATACTTATAGCCGACGACTTCAACGAACCACGCCCACCGCTAAACCAATAATGCGTAAATTCGTGATTCATTACCTGATGATAAACTTTATAGAAAGCCTTGCCGATACAGTCAGTTAAATTAATCTTTGGCGGGGTCATTTATCTTTTTCGCTAAATCTTCAAAGTTCTGCGCTGCTTTTAGCGCGTCGTCGTAGGTCGGCAATTCACTTTCTTCTGCTGGCTGCTCGGCTGGTACATCAGCGACGATTGTCGGGGCTAAAGCTATAGCTAGAGAGTTTTCTCCAAATAACTTATGGTATTTACCCATATTTTCGCTACCCGCTTTTATAAGCGTGTTTTCCATGATGTAACCGTCGGTATATATCTTTTCCATTTGCCCCGTTTCCTGATTCTTTTTAAGAACGTACTTTTTATATTCTATTGTTTCTTTGACCTTGCCCCGCATTTGGTCTGTATAGCTGCGGATTACTTCTTTAACTTCTGCGATATCGTCTAATTCGTATTTTGCCCGCAATTCTTCTACATACTCCTGTACCCACGGACGAGAAAAAATCATGTATGCAGTGCGCCGGGCTGTTGTTTCTGCAAAGCCTGCGGCTTTCGCGGCTTTATAAAAATTAAAGCATTTTAAATATTCTCTTGCAAACTTTTTTTCACGGTCGTTCGCTACCCGTTTTTCGCCAGCTATGCGAACAACGGCAGACCGTTTGCGTTTTGGACTAGCCATGTTACGCCCCCCTTTTTTGTTTTCATTATAGCACAATCTTTTAAAAAACTATAATTTATCCTGCTTACGTGGTACAATGGTATAAAACGATTAGGGGGGCTAGTATGTCAAAAAAATCCTATACAGAAGCCGAATTGATTGAGGTCTTTAACCTTCCCTGTAGTAGTATTCTTGACTTTTTCGACAAATACGAGTGTAAGCGCGTCGTTATCGGATATCCTTCTATATCACACGTTATTTACGGATACAACAATCCCGACTATCTGCCTGATATAGCGCATTTAATAGATTATGGCGTTGGAAAAACAGTAATCATAAGCAGCTACGAAACAGGCTCGCCAAGATATCAGGTCTATAACTTTCCTGATAGGCGGCAGGCTATTAATTTTGTGGATGAAGTGGAATATACGTTGTTTGTGCCTATTGATTGTATTTTAAATTTCATAACTCAAAAAATAGGCTTTTGGTCTTATAAGACTACAGTAAATATTCTTGACGATAACAAATATAATATTATTCTTGTAGTTGAAGGGCGCAGGATTGAGCTGACTGACGATAACTTTATGGATAGAGTTTTAATTACTCAAAAAACTCTGCTTATCGAAAATGATTCGATAACCCACGCTAAAAGCGCAGTGGAATATTACCGCAACATTTTTAAAATGTCCCGTCGCTTTGTTGCAGAGATAACAGGTATCCCGCTTAAAACGCTTAATGCTTTTAGTTCATCTCCTGACCGTTCAATCTTAAAAACGAATGCGCTCAACGTGTATAAGCTAGCGCAGTTATTCGGGGTAAGCATGGAGCAGCTTTTATTGACTGAATGCGAAATAAACCCTACTAGTAAGGCTTTTTTGGAAAGTAAAGAGGTTTAAGTATGAATATTGATAACGCATTATATGCCCTGAATATCGCGCCTGACGCCCGGCAGTTAACCGTTTTTATCGACGGTGAAGCAATTCCTCAAAGCCGCCCTAAAATCGCCACACGGGGCAAAAATGGTGTTCCCTTGCCACATGCTATAGCATACTACAAGGACGCTTCCGTTTACTACCGCCAGCAATGCGAATACTGTATTAAACAAGCTGTTCAAAAGTCAGGTATCTTTTTTAAAGATGTCGCCTTGTTTTGTGAGGTATATATTTTTTTACCTGTCCCTGCGTCAAAAAGTAAGAAGTTTAAAGCCGCTGTTGATGTCGGCGCAGAATTTCCAAAAGTCAAGCCGGACTGCGATAACCTTTTTAAAAACATCACAGACGCAGCCGAGGGCTTGGCATTCGATACAGATAGCCGCATTGTTTCGGTACATATTCATAAGCGGTATACCAACGGCGCACCGTTTGCTGTGCTGCGGCTTACAGAAGTCAACGAAGAAATAACAGTCCTACCATCTTTTATTAAATTACATACAAAAAGCAGAGGTTAAAACCTCTGCTTTTTTATTTACTGTAAATTGATTCGCCATATAGATTTATTAAATACTTCCGGCAGTATTCTTTTACATCATTGCACTTTTTACCGTGGTGTCGTTCTTTATGGCAGTCCATGCATAGCAATACACCATATTCTATTTGGTCGCTTTTTATCCCGTTATGTTCGTGATGAAACTTTTCGCCGGGGTCTACCCGATTACCGCAATAAATACATTTATGCTGGTCACGCTGGTGTATGGTTTCATTTAGCTTTGCTAACTTCTGCCCTTTAAGTCGTATGATTTTCGTTTTGGGTATCGGATTCATTATGTTTCCTTTCTGTTATTCTATTTTTTTAGGTTTAATGGCAGTTATTTTCTCGTCTAATATTTCTGTCAGGCAATCTTCGCAAAGCATTTCTATGTACATATCACGTTCTGCTATAGTAGTCGGGAAGCATTCTGTATTCTCTCGCCCGCATTTTTTGCACTTTGCTAAATGCTTTCTTTCTAAATCTACTTTTATCCCTAAAGCTCGACAAGATTCAGTGAAGAAATTTATTGCGCTCGCTTCTATTGCGCTTTTAGGGTCTAATGAATCTAAAACTTTTGGCGTTGGCAAAAACAAAATGCTATTACATTTTCTATATTTTTTTAAGCTATCTTTTTCCCTTTCTACACATATAAACTGAAAGCCGTCTATAAGTTCGTTGTATTCAAAAATTAAGAAGTCACCGGGGAATAAATTGTATTGATAGCCTTTGTAATTGAAAAACAGTTGCTTCGTTTCTTCTGTAAAAGATGTTTTTATACTACATTCAATCTTTAGCATAGTGACTTCGTTTCTTATTTCTTCCGGAATATCCTCTATTTTTATATTCGTGTTTCCGTCCCATTGCCAACCGTAAACCTCTGTTATCTCATAATATTTTTCTATTCCTGCCATTTTTTTTACCTCCCTCTGTTTTTCGAGTTCACCTAATGTTTTTTGGATTTCTAAAAGCTCTTGGTTTATTTTTGCGCCGTCCCTTATTAAAGCTTCCTCGCTCCATAGCTCATTCATTTTTTCATTTATTTTTAAAACGAAATCAGTATCACTCATTTCGGAAGGTTTTAATATTGCTGCTATGGCACTAAGTTGTATTCTTGCGTCTATGCTATTTATTTTTATTTCTTTCTCTAGTATCTTTAGTTTAAGTCTTTCTATTTCTAGGATTCGGTTTAATTGCCTTTTGTGTAGCTCAAACTCTAACTCTGATACAAACATTTTTTACCCCTCATAATTTTCTTTTATTTTTTTGACCTCTGAATTGAATTCTTCGACTAATACACTAGCCATTTTATGCCCTCTAGCTACGCACCTGCAAAAACTTATAGGCTCTCCAAAAAATTTTCTGTGTTTGGCTCTTTCTTCTTCCTGTTGCATTTCTATAGCTTTTTGCAGATATTTTGCAAAATCACTTACGGTTAACTGTGTAAGTTTTGGTACGAACACATCTATGTTGATATCTTTACCTTTTTGGATGTTCGTTAATACTGTTATGTTTTTCTTGGATTCTTCGTAAACATAAAGCTGTGCAGCTAACTTAATGATATCTCTAGCATTCATTTTATCACATCCCTAAATTTAAAAGTGGCGATATTACGCCCCCGCAACGATACAAAAACCTCTTTAAATATTTCTTTGTTCTTTAGTCGGTATTCATAGCCTACCGACAAGCGAATTGTGATATTGCGCCGATAATATCCCCGTCGAATGCGGTAAAGTTTAGTGAAAAATCGCCCGTATTCAATCATTTTATCACTTCTTCCGTGTCGATTCCTAAAATATCAAAAATAGCTTTCATTTGTGAATAAGTAATGTCGTCTACTTTTATACTGTTTCGGTAATATTTGCGCGCTTTAATCATAAATAGCCCTGTTTCGGCTTCTTCCAGCGTTGCAAAAGCTTTGACGTCTAAAGATGATTCTACAGCTTCTCCATTTGATTTTTTGTATTTATCATAATCAGTATAAATATACAATATTCCAACTTTATTAGCGGTTAATATTTCTATCTGCGGCTCTTTCAAGTATCCACGGTTTGAATTTAAAACAAATATTTTATCGCCGGGCTTTACATCCTTTAATGACTTCAATTTAAAACACTCTCCCCTTTAAGCAGTATACTTCCTTTCGGGGGTAACTCCTGAAAGCTCTTTTTTTATTTCTTTCACTGCTTCTAGTTGTAGTAATAAAATTTGTTCAATATCATAATCAGTTGCTTTTTCCATGCTCAAAAAGCCTGCAAGCAAAACACTTTGCAATTTCAAAAAGATTTCTTCTGCGTCGTCCGTTGTTCCTGTAGTCATAAAAGTACCCGTTTCACTCATAAATAAGCAGAGTTCATTTTTCATTAACGCTTCTTCTACTATTTTTAGCATGTTTTCATCACTTACTTTCTTTTCCGTTACGTTTATATCTAGTTTGTTGTCCATTTTCTACCTCTTTCCGTCGCCATAATCTCCATATGGGCGTTTTTTATTTGTTTTAGGTGCAATGTGTTGCGCTGGTTATTTAAAATTGTTTAAGGCTACTCGTATCGCTTCATATAGTTAAATACTGACGTTTGTGGAAGTCCCAATGCGGCAGCAATCTTATATGAGCTGACGCCGTTATTTTTCATTTCAAAAATTTGATTATGAAACTTTTCCCAATCGTGCGGGCTGTTTGGGTGTGGTTTAAACGGTGGAATTGCTTTCACCATTTTCGGCGGCAGGGGGGGAGTTTCTTCCTGTTTGGGTTTAAACGGCAGGCTTGCAATGTTTATATAATGTTCCCCTCTAACGCATTCTTTTAGGTCTAAAAACGGGCAGTAAACAGTATCGTTATGGCGGCGCAGGCGGTAACATTTTAGGCAATCAATCATTTTTCTAAACTCTTTTCTTTAGCTTCTTTTACCGAATTGCAGTATTCATCTATTTTTTCTTTGCTTAAATGCCTGTTGCCATACTGCTTATAGCCCTTGATTTTTTCCAGCACCTCAAAGGGGTCATAGTAATACCGTGTGCGTCGCCCTGTATGAAATTTAAATATATTTGTGCAATCTTCCCGCAGCTCTTTTAGCAACTTTCCATATTTCCAGCGTTCAATCGAACAAGCTAAAATAATTCGTCCAACACGGTAGCCGCTTATAAATCCTTTTGCCTTTGCTGCTTCAATGCTGATATTCTGCATTATTCATTCTCCTCTTTATTGATTTTTTTCTTTAACGATAATAAACAAGCATTGCAAAGCGGAATGTTATATGTTTCGTATCCTGCTACACGGATAACAAGGCTGTTCCGAGTAGCCCCTATATAACCTTTTCCACACCCGTCGCAAACAAAATCTTTTTTCTTTTCTTTTTTTAATTTAATCACTTTATCACTCCCTTAAAATCTGCGAATAATATAAATATTTATCATAAAGGCTGCCAAAAATAATAATGTGCCTATTAAAAATGCAGTTATCATTTTATCCCTCGTTGTTATTTTATGGTTTCCTGCGTTTTTTCAATATATTTTTTGGTTTCTACTGTTAAAATTTCTATACTTTTTGCAGCTTTCCAATAAGGTTTCGCTCTGTATATTGCTTCTTCTTTTGTATTAAAACAAAAATTTATTTTAATACCATCAATAATTAAAAAATACTCAGCTTTATATGTATCTATCTCTTTTGCTATCTCTTTTTCTTCTTCTATAAAAAAGGTGTATGCAGCTCTATTGATTTCCGCGCATAAACTCCCTAATTCAATATCTGTTTCGCTATGTTCTAAAATGTTTTTAGCTATCTCTACAATTCTTTCTGTCGTCAGATGTCCTTCAAATACTGCACTTTTTAACATTTCCTCATATTCTTCGGAAGTTCCAAGAGTGTATAAATCAAAGTCAACGCAAAGTTGTTTTAAATTTTTTCTAGTTATAATTTTATCTTCTTTAATCATAGTATCGCTCCCTTTATTTTTTTATTTTTTCCTTACCTCTTGTCTATATTATAGCCCCCCCTCGTTCTGTTGTCAAGTCTTTTTTGAAAAATTGCAAAATAAAAAAGCAGGACATTTGCCCTGCTTTTTGGTATTACGATTTAAGTTTTTTCCGACGCCGCAAGCTTACTTCATAGTTGTGTTTACGGATTTCTGCCAAGTGATACTCTGACGGCTCGAAGTACTTACAACGCGCATTTCTTGCGGAACGTGGTAGATTGCACTTTAAATTTTTAGTGCAATTTAAGCAATTCTTCGTTACATTCCAGTAAGTCAAATCTTGCTTTGCTTTTTCCGCTTTCGCTTCTTCTTCTATACGCTTGTTGATTAGCTCGAACGCACTGCCTAAAGGATTATCTCTGCCCAGTAACCCCCCCATTTTACTCTCCGTCTTTTAATGTTGCTGTGTCTTGAGGCAGGCGCGCACTAATCAGCCCTGCAAGAATTTTTAATTCTTTATCATCTAGGCTTTCAACCAATTTAACTAAATCCAATTTGTTATTTTCAAGCAAGCCTATAATATGCTGGTTAAGGCACTCTAATACATTGCTTTCACTGATTAAAAGTGAAGCGTCTTTGAATAAATTAGCCGCTTGTTTTGCAGCTTCCGGGCTGGCTGTTAATTTTTCTGACCCATTCTTTAATACAAAACCATAGGCGGCGTCTACCGTCGCTTCTGTGTATCGCTTATGTTCAGCTATAGCGTTTTTTGTTGTTTCAAACTGCTTTTGCTGCTCAACGGTGATTTTTACATAATACGGCTTTAATTCTTTTTCGGGCTTTAAATTTAGTGATTCTTCTGAAACTGTTGAATTTTTTTCTTTTAACGGTTTAATTTTGTCTGACATTTCGGCACTTCCTTTTTTTATTTTTTTATAATGCTATATGTTAAAGCGGCTGCCGCCACTACATATGCAGCATTTCGCTGCCTTTTAATGATTGCCAGTTTTTTCTTGCAGCTCTCTGAGTAGGCTTTCAACAATTTGTTTGCTTCGTCTAATAGCTTCTCTGTCTGCTGTTTCTCGGATATCAAGCTCGTTAACTGCTGCGTTTTCCCTGTCAAGGATTCTGTTAAGTTCTTCGAGTTCTGTTCGGCTATCTCTAATTTGTTCTGTAACTTGCTTACTATCTCCGACATTTGATTGTAACGCGATAACAAGTCCCTGTAACTCTGCGATTTCTCGTTGCTGCTGTTCTCTAGCTGCGTTAATTCCTGCTGTAGCTGCTGCAAGTCGCTTGTCCATTTCGCCGCCTGCCCGGGCGTAATAGTAATAGGTTGCTCCTGCGCCCAGCACAAGCCCGGCACAGGCAGCAATAATAAGGCTAGTAATACTGCTTTTATTAAGTTCCACATATTTAACCCCCTTTTATTTTTTGGTAAATCCACCAAAATAAATACGTGATTACTATTCCAATTATACCAGTAACAAGACTTATTACCAGCCCTTTTAATCCATTTTCTAAAAACATTTTTATAACTCCACTTTGCAAATTTTGAAATACCTCGGATATTCGCTTTCTTGTTCAGCTTTTTCGTTCCATAAATTCAATGTTTTTTGAGCTATAATAAGAATTGTTTCTAAATTTGATTCTGATGTCGTGCATTCTTCATTGTTTAAGAATGTTACTTTTCTGATGATACTTGGCGGCAATGTCACAAACACAGGGAATTTAGTTTTTTTCCCAATTTCGTGGATATAAATTTCAATTCTTTTATCATTTACCATAAAAATCATAAGCAGCCTATCCTCTCTGATTTTATTTTTGTTTTTTCAATTTGTTTTTATGCTTCAAAAAAATCACGGGTGAATTTCTCGACAACTATCATAACTTTTCCGTCTTTTACGCTTTTAGCTGCTCTGCGTGCTTCTGTTGTCGTTTCGTAACAGGTACTTCTGTCTATTACGTTATTGATTGATAAATAATACTTGCATTCTACCATTCTTTGCATTTTTCATAACCCCTTTATTTTTTATTTTTTCCTTACCTCTTGTCTATATTATAGCCCCCCCTCGTCCTGTTGTCAAGGATTTTTTTAAAAAAATTACAAAATAAAAAAGCAGGGCATTTGCCCTGCTTTTTGACGTAAATGTTAAGTATTGTTTTTTATGGTACTACTGTTAAAACAACGTTGTTTCCTGTTTCTATAATCATTCTGCTTAATTCTTCGCCGTCGATATTCTGCATACGCAGACAGCCGTAAGTCGGTACCCAGCCTTGACGCCCTGCGAACGGATTAGGCAAGCCGCTGCCGCCACCGTGAATATCTCTTGCTCGTGGGTCGTGGGTAGTGATATAGAATGTGCCATAAGCTGCGCCATATGCCCCGTTAGTAACTTCTGCGCTTACGTTTGTATAAACGCCGTCCGGTAAGCTTCCACGGGGGTCGCCTGCTTCGTTGTAGCCCGGAACAAAATCGTCACGACATTCCCAATCACCAATGACATTATAGCTTTCATCCATTGCGAAAATGCGCTGTTTACTACGCTGAAACTGGATTTCTTTGACCATGTTTATCACTCCTTTTTACCATTTTAGCACGTTATTTCGTGGTAGGCAAAAATTTATTAACCACATAATTAATAACCCTTTTTACTGCGTTAGCAATACTACTATATCCTAGTTCTATCAGATTCTCGTTTATGCTGGATAATTCAACTACTAAAATGCAGACGGTAATCACTCCGGGCAAAAAGTCATTTAAAATTAAGTTTGTTGAAAATAATTTAATATTCGGGACTACTTGCCCAGCATAAAATGCAATGACTAAACTAGCATTGTAAACCAGCAATTTTTCTATAACCCTTGAAAGGGCGGCACTGTTTAAATAAGTCTTGTTCCATGTTTTGGCTTTAAAGCAGTAATACAAGGCTTTACGAAGTGAGATAAATTCAATAGGTATATCCGGCGTCAAATTTTCATGTATATATTTTTTGCTGATATATACGATTTTTAAAAATGTATCATAAAGCACTAATCCAAAAGCTAATATCACGACGCCCCAAAAACCTTCGCCGAACGTCTTATATCCAAAAGTCCATATAGCTATAGCATATGCCCATACATCAATATTCGCAAACCTATTAATTATATATTTTAGATTTTCATATATATTAGTCCACATGAAATACACCCCTTGTTTTTACTCTATTATATCACAGTGAAAACAAAGGGTGTTTCCTTATTTCTTTTTAAAGTAATCGTCTATGCCGTGCGCCTGTACGCTGCTTATGCTTTCATAAAAAACAGGCTTTAAGCTATGTTTTTCAAGCCACTTTGTAATGGCTGCTATTAATATTTTTTCTAATTCGGCGCAGGCTTCTTCTGATATATCTTCTAGTTTTAACCAATCAGCAGCAGCAATTCCTGCTATCTCGTCAGCTTCAATCTTTAAGATATCCAATACTGTTTCTGATTTTAAGGCTGGCGTGTACAGCTTTGCAATCCCTGTGTATACTGCTAGGTATTCCTTGGTGTTTTCGTCGCTTATAGCTGCCTGCATTGCTTCTTCTCGGCTATTGAAATCACCTTGCCACGTTTCCCTATCAAAAGAATAGGCGTATAGCTGTGCTGTCTTTGCGGATTGCTTTTTTACTACCATTTCTTCACCTTTTCTACCGGAGCTATTAACGCTTGTACTTTACTTTGAGCAAAATATTCTGTTAAAGTTAAACTGTCATAATTTTTCCAGTAATTCAATTTCAGCTTTTGCGGTTTAAATTCTTCTCCTGTAGGCGTTAATATTAAAATATTTATAGTATCTAACCTTTCTGCTGCTTCAACTTCCATAGCAATACCCGGCGTGTTTAGGGCTAGATTAAAGCTTTCTTTGCGGTCGAGTAACTCATAATATGGGATAGTGCTGTATCCTGTGAAAAAGAATACGTCTGCTGTATCGTCGTAGTTATTTAATATTTCTTTTAATTCATGTACTTTCATTCAGTTTCTCCCTTTTCAAAACATTAATTTATCTTTTAAATATGCAATAGTGATATAAGCGGATTCTGCTTTTTCTGCTTCAAATTTGTTTTCGATACTTGGATTAGCACTATATATTTTTTCTTTTTCTTGATAGGCTTCGCTTAATTCAGAATATTCTTGTTCTATGATTGTGATTATATCTTCTATATCAGGAATTAATCGAAAGAATACATCAGATGTTTTGTGTAAATATATGGCTTGTGCTTTGCCTTTTTCGCACCCTAGAAACTGATAACATTTACATTGGTCTGTTAGTTTAATGGTTTTTACGTCTTTCACGTTATATACAGTAAATTCACTCCTTATATCTCCACTAATGCCAGTTGAAAAAATCTTTGCTATTTTCAATGTATTCACTCCTTTATTTTGATTTTTCCTTACCTCTTGTCTATATTATAGCCCCCCTTTGTCCTGTTGTTAAGTATTTTTTGAAAAATCGCAAAATAAAAAGGCAGGGCAAAAGCCCTGCTTTTTCAAAATTTAATTAATGTCGGATTATGTTTGAGCTTTCTCGAAACTTTACGTTTTATGGCAGCGTTTAAATCGTCGTCCCGTATCGGTAAAGCTATCAATAGCTGCGATAATGATATATATACATCTGCCATTTTTTCTACAATCTTACTGTATTGCGGCTCGCTTTTTACTAACTGTTCAACTAATTTAGTGCTAGAAATGCAGCAGCTTTCTATGATTTTTTCTTTCGTTGCAGCTTTAGCAATACATTCTATGCTCAATCTGTCTAATATCATAGCAGACGGTAGCACACGATTTTTATTTAAGGTTTGGTTTTCAAACATTTTTGTCCTCGCGTTGGGCTTCGTTCCATTTTCTAGTCGTTTCAAGAATTCCGTCACCATATGCGCCTGATATAGACTGTCCGCAGTTACATTCAAAGTAAAAGGATAGTCCCAATTTTAGTCTTGGCTGACTTTTGCAGTTTTTACAAGCTGCAATTTTTAATTTTAAGCTGCCGTTTTTCTTTGCCATAGCTATAAGCCCCTTTCTGTTTTTTCATCTAACGGAATACCCACATCAACTAACTGCTTGACGCCTTTCAATATGTGGTCTATAGAGTTTTTCCTCTTTTGAATTTTTAAAATGTATCCTACTAAATTCGCGCACACTACGGCTGCATGAAATTCGTCTAAATTTAAAAAACATTCGTCGCTGATTAAATCGCCTGTTGCTTCCCTTCTTATTCCCACAACGACAACACTGTCGTTTTCTTTAGCTAATATCCGGGCTGCTTCTTGAGCGTTCATATTATCCCCCTAAATCAATTCTAAAATCGCTTGTAATTCGACTTCTGTATTATATTTTTTTACGTCATCTTTAATGGTAAAACGGTCTTTAAACCATAAAGTTAAAAAGCAACTCATTGTAAAAAGGCGAACGAAAAACGCGCCATAATTTTTTAAATAAAGTTGATGAAAACCAAACCAGCCGAAAAATGACCATAGATATAAAGCTCTATCTAAATCAATGCTTTTTTTTGCAACTTTCATCCTGAATTTTGTTTTCCCTGTTTCTGATAACTTTTCGTATTGGTCGTTAATAAATTCCTCTTTCGTTGAATAATCCATAGGTTGTAGCATAGTGTTTTACCCCTTTCTTTTTACAAAAATTCTGAAACTAATTCATACCCTTCGTGATTCTCGTTAAAGCATACCTTATTATTCAATTCTTTGGGTACGTCTTTTAATACGATACTTGCCCTAATGCCTAAATACCTTACTGCCGGGTTAACCTCTTTGAATACTCCTTTAGCTAGATTCCTAGCCTCACTGTAGTTGTAGGCAAAGGCTATAACTATTCCCAGCTCGGGAAACTCTTTGCTAGAACACTTGAAAGCCCTAACTTTTTCATACTGCTTTATCATGTTAGCCATTCTACAGTCCACCTAACCAGCCGCGCCATATAGGATATTCTATCAACACTTCGGTAAGTCCGGCACTTAATTTAACCGCATAAGTCACTAATCCAGCGGCGGCAGCAACTTTAATTATTGTTTTCCACTCAAACAAATTATCAACTCCTTTCTTTACTTATATTATAGCCCCCCTCTGTTCTGTTTGTCAATAGGGTAATAAAAAATATAGTCCCTGTTAGAAGCTGGTAGGCAGAAAAACCCCTAACAGCACACAGTATTACTACTGTCTACTGAAAAGAGGTTTTTGCGATTGCGTCCCCGCCGTCGCTGTATAGTTGAATTGCTAGCCATTTCATAGCGTCCCCAACGTCCCACGCTCCATGACTTACCCCCGCGCACTCTGCGCCCGTTGCCGCCAGCCGTATATTTTATAGACTATGCCTGTCTAAAGGTATATACACCATACCAGAGTAGGTTGACCTCTGTCAACTTCCTCCCCGCATAAAGCCCACTACAGCTAAAGCGGCTAATAGTTTTTGCAATCAAAAAACTACTAGGGGCAACGACTTTATAAACTTGGCTCGTTGCAGCACCAACCATTTTTTATACACAGGTGGGGTTATTCTGTGTCATTCCTATAGAGGTAAGGAATTTTTTCTATATTTAGTTAAAATCTAGTGTCAGCATTTACTTTTTTATATTGACATTATTAAAAAATGAGATATAATTTTTATGTAGGCGTAAGAAAAAGTGTTCATAACCTCTATAGGCTATAAGTTTAGGCGTTTACCCTGCTTTAGGTTATAAGGTTCTAAGTTGATAATTAGTGTCGGCATACATTTTTATTGACATCGCGAAATTTCTTACGTTTGCGTATGAGGCAGCAGCTCTGTAAAGAGTTGCTGCTTTTTTATTTTAATCGAATTTGATAAATTTGTCTAGTTGTGGATAATGTGGATAACTCTGTGTATAAACTATATATAGTATTTAAACAGGGGAATTAGCCTATAAAATCACAAGATATAGTAAAAATAAAAGTTGTAAAAATTTTTAGCTTGACTTTTTAGCAATGGAGCTTATAATTTAAATGTAATTACAAAATGCGTTATGGGGTGCAATGCCTGTTCTCAAACGAATCAAAAGCCGCTCCCGGTAGTTTCTAACGTCGATTAAGTAGCAAGAACATCACAAGAACAATTTTTTCTTCTTAAAACAAGTATCCTTTCTGTATGATTTGTTAAAAAAATCTTAGTAGGTTATCCCTAGAATGCAGCTATACATTCTAGGGATTTTTTCTTTTTATTTTTTTCAAAATTCACTTGACACCTTCCTGTATTCGCTTTATAATGAGAATAAAGGGGGGCTACAAATGAGGTTTGTGTTAATGGCATTAGGGATTGGTGTTGTTGCCGCAACAGCGGTATTCGACACATTTAGTCAGATATTAAATTTACTTTTTATCACGGTCAGCAACCAGCGACATTGCTTGCTGAATTTACTTTACTTTATAAGCGCAGTTCTTGCGCTGCTGGTGATTTTAAAATGAGGGTCATATTAAATCCTTTAATGCCGAATAAAGACGGTTACTTGACGCCTGTAAAGCCGTCACAAGTCTATCATTGCGATAACATAAATCAATTTGTTACGCAAGTTGTTGAATCCGGCTCGCTCAATACTGAATATGTTGATTTGTGCAACATAGTTGGCTATTCAGAAGAAAAGGCGGATGTTAAAACATTAGTCGAGATTTTGAAAGACTTATTTTTTGAAAAACATCTAGCTTTAACTGTGGATTTTGACGAATAAAAAAAACGCCTGCACAATCCGCACAGACGTAAAAAAGGAGTAAGCCGCTACACATAAATAATATAACTAAATATGTGCTTAATCAAACTTAAAGGATTACTAATGAGAAAGAAGGGCAAAGCTATGCAGATTAAATTCCCATTACTGAACGCAGAAGATATAGAGATACGCGTTAACCGTATCATTAAGTGCTATGCCGAGAATGCACAAGGCGAACGTGTTGAATACTATAAAGCAGATTTACTGCTTTATAAAGACGCTCGTGTTGACATGTATTATCTTGATAGATATGTTGGAGCAGATAGCTGGCAAAGAACACATAGGGCGGAAGGAAACGACTTCATCTGCGGAATATCCATAAAAAATGAAGCTGGAGAATGGATAACTAAAGAAGATGTAGGCGAATTATCCAACGTTTCAGCGAACAAGGGGCGCGCTTCCGACGCTTTTAAACGTGCTGCTACTAATTGGGGTATAGGTCGTGAATTATACAGCTCGCCCAAAATTCAGCTCATACTAAAAAAATATGAAACGTATATCAACAATCGAACGAAAAATGTAGCTTTAAGCAATGATATTACTTTCTTCGTTTCAGAAATTGAATACGACGAAGCAAAGCGTATTATTAAAGCTCTTGTGATTAAAGACGGGAACGGTAACTATCGTTTCGCCTACCCGGACGCCAAGCGCAACGAGATACAGAAACGAATCGAAGCAGCGCAGCAAGTCGGCGCATTAGTTGCCGCCAGCGTCGAAAAAGGCAAAGAAAAGCCGTTGCCCGAAATTATCCCTGTTAAGCGGGAACGGGCAGAAGAAGCACCGCCAATTATTAAGCCCAAAAATACGCCGCCACCTAAAGATGATGACACACGGAATATGTGTATCATGTGCGGTGTCGGCATAAGCAAAGCCGTAGCAGCTATATCTAACCGTAAAGTTCAGCAGACAGTTTGTTTGCAATGTCGAGAAAAAATATTGAAAGGCAGGTATAAAAAGTGAATTTAAAAGGTATCATTTCAGGTGTCGTTTGCGAAAAATGCGGGGCAGTAAAGCTGTTCCCATTTTCAACAAAAGGTCAGACAAAAATCAAAGCCCGGTCTTTAGGCTGGACTATTTCTAAACAAAAGCAAGTCGGTACTGAATGGCGTTCTGTCTGTAAATGTCCCGATTGCGTGAATAACGGTTAAGAAAAAGCCCCTAGCGTGTCACACAATCGACGCTAGGGGCTTTTAATTTTATCTTGCTTATGTTTCCTTGTGTTGATGATTTAAACGGCTTATAACTTAAATTTGACGTTCTCGCACTTTAAAACCTTTACATTCTACTATTGCCGCCGAATTTACTTTCTTATTGCTGACGCTGCTATTTATATACCGCCCTTTCACTGCTGACCATGCCAGCATATATTTATCAACAGCAGGTGTAACCTTCGTTGCTGCCTTTTTTGTAATCAGCCTTAATTTACTGTAGCGTCCTTCGTGTGCAGTGATAAAGCCGATATGTGGCGGCACTTCGTCGACTAGCCCCAGCTTTTCAAGCTGCTTGAACGTGTCTGACGGCATAACGTAGTAGTTAATATCACCCACCAAGTTATGCCCGTTAGGGCTTTTAAAATCGCTTACAGTGCTTTTTATCTCGAAGCACATAGTAATTAATTCGGTAGGTAAATCAAAAGCCTTAAAGGTCTTTATAACATCGCCCCTGTAGTTCTTTTTTTCACAAGTAATATAATGTTCTTCCAGATTAGTTATCCCGCAGGTTATAGGCGGCAGCATAAAGCTTTCACAAACTTTTATACAATCTACCTTCCCAGCTTCACTCAATCCGTTTAAAACGGCTATTTCATACGCGGTTAATATTCCGCGTGCTGTAGCAATTCTAACCCCGTCAATCTTTGACGGGGTATATTCTTTTAACGCCTTTTCGATTCTTAATACTATATCACTTTTCATTGTTTATATCCTTTTTTCTATAGTCTATAGTTAAAAGATATCGCCCAGTAGCAAGCAAAGTTTTAACCCGCCGCCTATAGAATATATAAGCCTTTTTTATTTGTCGTTCACGTTCTTTTTTTATCATAGTTCTAACTATTTCCTTATTTTTCAAAATTGTTAGGAAGTTTTTTCTTCCGAACGTCGCGGATAAAATATAACTTCCACCTGTAAGCAAGGCTATATCCCCCGCGACGGTAGAGGGTAAAGGCTTTTTTAAACTGCTGTATTCGTTCTGTTTTCATTTTTACCTCAAATAAATAATAGGTTCACTGTCAGGCTCGTTAACGACTATAACGCCAAGCAAAGGGCAGCCGTCCGAGTGGTCAAGGTCTGCATAGTCGTTTATTTTATAAATTTGTGTTTCAGCAGGCAAGCCCATTATAGCACTCATTAGTTCTTCTTTAGTTATTGTTTTTCTCCGTTTCCAATTCCAATGTTGCCCAAAAGTCACCATTACCTTTTACTATGCTGATGATTCGCCAACCGCGGCGCGTATAGTGTCTGTTGATGAATTCTATCAATTTCTCGTGGCTTGGGTCGAATATTGACATATATTTTCTCATTTTGCACACCTCCTATATTTTTACCCGTGTAAAGTTAAATGGATTTTTATATGGATTTTTTAAACTGTATCCGCTAATTAATCCACCCTGATAACCAAAATTGTCAAGCCATTGCCCATTTTTTCTAAATCTTATGGCGTCCTTGCAATTTGTGCTTCTTAAATAAATCGTCCCGCTTTTGGTAATTTTTAAAATTTTTTCTATTGTCTGCCTATCGCCAGCCATTGAATGATATTCTATAGTAACTTCATCACCGACTTTCAAGGTCGCTGCATATTTTTCTAAAGTCATATATTTACTTTCCATTTTGCACCTCTTATATTTTTCCCATTCGTTAGGCGGCAAGCTATCTGTTATATCTTTATCTGCCCATTTTAAAAATTTTTCAGTAGATATTATTGGATATTTTGCCTTAAAAGTCACGCTAGGACTGTCGTACTGAATACTTTCTCCGGACGGTGATATATATAGTATCTGTCTATCATTGATATAGCTGCCGCCCAATGTGTGTACAACTCTAGGGCGTTTAGCTCTATATACTCTGCCTATTTTTAAATCTTCTATCTTCATTTTTACTCGCTCCAATTTTTCGCGCACTCGTCACATAGCACCTCTACTTCATTTAAAACTGTTGCTGTATCATTCTGAACACGTGTCCCACAGTTTGAACAATACAGCCACCAGCCATGACTTAGAAGTTCTTTTGCTGGTATTATTTTCTTTTCTCCATATTTATCAGCCCACGGAACACGATAAACCCGTATTTCTGTAAATTCTCTATCATGTTCGGCAGCAAGCAACGCTTTAGCTTTTCCTGGCGTGGTAGTCCACACAAAATAACTTCCCCCGTAATCTTCGTCGTCCCACGCATAAGCTTTTATATTCATTCTTTTTCATCTCCTATACATTTTAATCCGCTTCAAATAGCGGAATATCTTTTCCTACACTGGCTATACGCTTTTCGGCTATGTCGCAATATTCCGCTGATATTTCAAAACCTATAAATTTTCTGCCTGTTAACATAGCCATTTTTGCTGTTGTACCGCTGCCACAAAACGGGTCTAGAACAACATCACCTTTATTTGACCAAGATAAAATGTGGTCATTCGCCAAGCGTTCAGGGAATACAGCAGGATGTTTCGTTTTATTTAATCCCCTTGCTACTTCCCATACGTTAAAACGTCTTGAATATTCTTTAACAACTCTTTTTTTAGATAAAGTGCGTCGCTGCTCTCTGCCGCTTCTCGTTTCACAGTTAGAAACGTTTCCTGCACTTTTGTTTTTCCTGTCGCACAACAAATTTAACGTTTTCGGACGTCCTTTTGATAATATAAACATATATTCAAACACATCATAATATCTACTTTCGGTAGGCGCAGCAGGTGAAGGTTTAAGCCATATCATCGTATCATAAATATTAAAACCTATCTCCTTGAAGAACAACGCTTGTTTAAAAGAAGTCCCTGTTTCACTTTCATTGATAGTTGAATCAGAAACTATCCATACAACTACCCCACCGGGTTTTGTTATTCTATAGAGTTCTTTTGCAACTGATTTAAAATCCCACGAAAAGCCTTTATATTTTCGCAATTTATCGTAAGGTGGTGATGTTACTGTTAAATCTATGCTGTCATTCGGAAGCTTTTTCATTCCCTCTAAACAGTCCATGTTATAAATTTTGTTCATATCCATTTTTAATTTTCCTTACGTTTTGGGAATAATTTTAAACACCCTATTTGTAGCACACTCAAAGAATTTATCAGCTTGATACTTGTCGACATATTCTTTGGCTTTTTCTTCCGCTTCTACTCTGTTGTTTGCTTCTACTTCAAAGTCAAAAGCATATGTTTCAATTAATTTTACTTTATATTTTTTCATGGTTATTCTCCTGTTAAATATTCATAGTCCTCTTTTAAATGTTTTTCTGCTTCAAAATACGATTTATAATATTTCCCTGATTTTTTTAAAAGTAAAAACTTTATGTTGTTTTTATTAAACAGTGTTTCGTTATGGATAACACCTTTATTCCTTCCTTCGTCAACCGCGACGTAAAAATATACGTCGCCTATTTCAGGCTGCCACGGTTTCTTTTGTACGCCATAAAAGCCAGTTAACAAACCTAATAATATATTCGGGCAAAATCTTTCTTCATCTTTAGATATTAAAATATCTCTTGACGAGGTTGGATTACCGTTAAAGAAAAATGTTTTGTCTGGATGTATATGTCTGCCATTTTCATTTGTCAGCATAAATTCTTCGCCTATTTCTAAATTATTTTCATCTAAAAAATATTGGATATATTTACTTAACATTATTATCACCGTCCATTTTAGCCCCGCACTCCGGGCAGTATTTAGTTTCGTATTCTTGTGTAGTTTGGCAAACGCTGCACATACTCGCGTCAAAAGTAATGTCTATCCAATGTCCTTTATCACATTCTTTTTCCGCTGTAGGAATTGTATCAAGCCTATCAGCAGCACTTTGATAACCAGCTTTAAGACCGTCATAAAACCCACAGCAATCGTGTATATCTCTAGCTATTCTTAATAATTCAGCTTTCGCCTTATCAGCGTCTATTAATCGTATAATATACTCACCGTCCATTTATTAAATAATTATTTCTTCTTTCATCATATCTCCCCCGCGCAGCCGTTAATCATTATGGGGTTACCTTCAATATCTCTCCGCAATTCTTTTTCGCCGTCTTTAAACGCCTTACAAAAAAGCTTACCTGTAAGCTTTTGTCTTATTAAAAATTCGCAATCTTCTGAACATAATGCGGGCTTAAAAAGCTGTATCTGCTGCCCACATTTTGGGCAGTAAACAGAATCGCTGTTATTCACAGTGTCCGTGATGTGATACTCACATTCAGGGCAAAAATCTACTCTTTCCCCATTTCTTAACTTAAATCTCTTGCTATATTTTATATTTGTCATATTTTTTCACTCCTTTATGGCAGTCCCCTTACTGTTACTATTTCCTTTTTATCGTTGGCACGAATTTCTATTGTATGAATTTCAAATTTTTGCACATAGCCGCACTTGTTATATATCGCCTGTGCGCCTTGTTTCGCCCTTGCAAACGTTTTATAAAGCTTAACTTCTCCATTGATTGTTGGAACGTGTCCCGGTACATATATATCGCCTTGAAGTCCTATTGTTCCAGTGTAGTAGCCTAAATTGTTGCCTGTGCAATTTCCGAAATTATGAATTAAATAAATCGCGTACCGGGTATGTGAATCTAGTTGAAAAAAATCCCCGTACTGCTTTGCCGCCGTCAAGGTCGGAAAAGATTTTATCATTATATCTCGAAAATATAATATGTAGCGTCGGTTCACTTTTTCTATCGTGATTAAATGGCTATGTGACATTTTATAACAGTCATTTACTTTATCTTTAATCCACATTCGGGTAAATCTCCCTTATAATGATATCTGTAGTTATTCGGTATATTTCACGAATAGCAATCGTGTTTTCTTGGCGGTACTTCAAACTAAAAAGTTTTATGTAGTCTTTTGCTATTTCCATGCTATCAAAATCTAACTTTTCTTGTATCTTGCCATTTATAACAATGCAGTATATCTTTTTTACAACAGCGTTACTATCTTGCATTTTTCATTCCTCGCTTTCTTTGATGATGTAGTCATCCATTGTATAGCTTGTTAATACAATCGCTTCCTGAATCATTACAGTTTTGTTTTTGTAAAAAGGTTTAAAAAGCTCTATGAAACTTTCAGCTTCTTCCCTGCTTCTATATACAAGGTATTCTTGTGTTCCGTCGGCTATGATGTAGTATTCTTTTGATTTTGTAACGCAAACACTTTTCATTTTATTCCTCGTCTGCTTCTTCAACTTTCGGGTAACGCATATCAAGATATGCGCAGTCTATATTGCCCCCTTTATTTTTTTATTTTTCCTTACCTCTTGCTTATATTATAGCCCCCCTTCGTCCTGTTGTCAAGTATTTTTTGAAAAATTGCAAAATAAAAAAACAGGGCAAAAGCCCTGCTTTTTTGCTTTTCTGCTTTTTGGTTATAAGTTAGGAAAAATAAATTCAAAAACAGAAAGACTGTCAGCTTGGTAAACTGTAGCGATTATTCTGTGATTAATTAAGTTTTTAAAATTATAACACACTTTTTTAAAATTCAACTGAAAAAATCTTGTCTGCACGTTTATATTTGTTTACCGCGTCCCGTGCTTGCTTGAAGCGGTTGTACGCGGATTGTTGCAGCAAGGCGGATTTTAATAAAATGCTTTCAAAGTCGCCTACCGTTAACGTTACAAGCTCATATTCTCCCGCTTCATTTTTTGCCCTAAAAAGGTTATCGCCTTTCATTTTTGCAACTTCATGCGCCGAATTAAATTTAATAATGTTGTCCGTGTCCCGGTCAATGTAGTAAGTCTTACCGTTGACTTCGTACTTTGTGGGGACTACTAATTCGGACTGATATTCTTGATATAGCTGGCTAATGCGTATAGCTCGGGCTTCATCCGTACTGTAATTTAATTCTAATTTTAATATATTTAACGCGCTACACTGTTCATCTGTCAATGTGTTTGGAAGTGATACATTCGGCATAGCTCGCCGCAACGCGTTAATGCTGGTGTAGTCAGTCCCTTTGTATCTGTATACTGTTTTTTTATCCATTTTCAAACCCCTTTCTTAACCGCTATACGGCAGGACTACTGTGTCGCATACCTGAATTGAATATTTGCCTTCATAATTCGCTATTGCTATTATATTAATTATATTGTTCGCATTTGCCGTTAAGGTCGGCGCAACACCTTTAGGGTAGTAGACTGCGCTAGCCTTCGGGAACATCCAAGTTACCGCCGGAACAGTAGCCCCCACAGGTAACCAAATGGTTAACGTCTTACACATATGAGGCACACTTCCAACGGGCGCTTTGAAGTTTATGTCTGAGAAATCTATATTCAAGCTTGACGGATTGTTGATTGAGCAGTTAATGAGGTAGCAGTTCGCTGCGGATTGATAAATAATGGTATTCCCGGTATTAGGGGCTTCGAACCAAGTATTTTCCGCTGTTCCCGCAAAGTAAAGGCAGTTTTCATTGTTCCCACCTAGAATAACGCCGTTATACATTTCAGTATTTAACGTTGAGCCAACCGTTAAGCCCTGTGATATATAAAAGTTACCATTGCTATCAATGCTGCTTGTGTTGCTGGCTAGGTTGTTCGGCGTGAATAGTATCTGCCCATTACTGTCTGCCTTTATAGTTACATTATTGTTATTTCTGTCAACTTCTAATATCTTAAAGTTTCCAACTTGCAAGGCTGCATTTTTCGTATAGCTGATAGCAGAATTATTCTGTAAGGAAAATATACTGTAGTCAGTGCTAATGGCTTCTGCTTGATTTGAAAGCCGCATACCTGCCGTGTTATCGGCTGCCTCGGGGTAAAAACCTATGATTTTGCTTGTACCGCCGCCACCTACTCTTAAACCTCTTGAAGTGCTATACTTTAGAATACTATTAGCTAAAAAGTCAAGTGTAGCCGTCGTTGCAGTGCCGCCTATTGTGGCAACTTCTGCTGTGCCAACATTGAAAAAGTGCGCCAGTCCTTCTGTGGCTGTATAATACATTGCTCCGGTAGTAGTGGAATTTATCTTTGCTTGCGTTGTTGCGCTATTAGGCTTCGTGCCTAATATGATAGTTCCACCAATGCCAGCAAGTGCGCCGTCCCTCACTGTTATAGGTTTATTAAATGTGTTCGTTCCTGTAAAGTTGTTATCTCCTGCGGCGGTAACATCACCGCCGCCGCTTGCCTCAATGGTAATATCTTTCGTTCCGTCGAAAGCCACACCATTTATTGTGCGGGCGGTTTCTAGTTTCGTAGCTGTATTTGCATTGCCCAGCCATTTCGCAACGCCGACATTTGTTATTCGCGCAAATTCAAAGGCATTATGTGAAAAGATTGCTGTTTCACTTTCGTTAGTAGTTATGGATGTAGACGCAGTATTATTGCCAATTCTGAAATAGTGTCCAGCGTTTTCTGTCGCAATATAGTTTAATGCCCCAGTTGTGCTAGATATAATATTCGCTTGTACTGTTGCTGATTGGGGTTTGTTGCCTAAAATAATTTGTCCTTGACTGCCTGCTGTTGTGCCACTTGATACAGCAATGTTTGCTCTGAAAGTATTTAAAGCGGTAAAGGTATTGGCTGAATTTAATTGAGCGTATCCACTTAAATCATGGTTACCGCCTAGAATATCCCATTGTGCGCCGTCCCATGCTACATTGTCCCCTGCTTTAATACCGTGGTCGGGGTCTGCCGTTTCAACGTTCCACACGTCGCCTACTTTCTGCCCTATAGTCGGTAAATCGGCGTAGGTAGCAACGCTGCCTTTATATTGATATACCGTTGTTAATCCGAGTTGTTCCGCGGTTACTTTGTGCGGGTTTTTAAAGTCAGCTTCATGTGTCGCAAGGTTGTTTGCCACAGTAGTTATTTTTTTGGTTAAGTCTGTTGTAGTTCTGTCAATATCTGCTTTTGTAGCCAGCTTATACCACTCTGACCAACTACTAACAGTAGCCGGGTCACTGTTTTCTACAATTTGCCCGAAACGATTATAAATCGCTCCTGTCGTTTCGCTCACCCATAACTGTTTACATACACTGTCATTATAGTCGTTATCAACGTTTAAAAAGCCCGGGTTTGTTTCGGGCGCGTTTGGATTATTAGAAGCTTGTAAATACCAGCGGTGAGCATCAACTAGTGTGTTTACATCTGTCGCTTCTGTCAAGTTATTATAATAATTTAAAATGCTTAACTGCTCAATTTTTGTCAATGCGTCCTCTGCTTTTGTTAACGCATTTGTAGCGTCATTAGCTGCGCTATTAGCGGCTTCTTGTGCAGCGTCAGCAGTATTTTTCGCAGCGTCGGCGGCTTTTTTCGCAGCGTCGGCTAAATCGTATGCTTCGTCTGCTCTTTTTTGCGCTGCTGCTGCGGCTGTAGCGGCAGCAGTTCCACCGCTTAAAGCATTGTTTGCAATATTCAAAGCAGTATTAGCGGTTTGTTGCGCCGTTTGAGCTGCGGCAAGTGCATTGTTTGCCGTTTCCAGTGCAGCCAGTGCAATATTATAAGCCTGTTGTGCTATTTTTAACGCTTCATCTGCGACTTGTTCCGTTGCATATGCTACGTTGCCTATATCGTTAATAGCGTCCTCTGTTTGTTGCTGAAAGTATAACCCGGGCAGTGCGCCCTCCATCGGCAGGTATTTGAATTTGTAGTATTCTCTGTTTAATATCTTGTTATTAATGTCATCTAATAACCTAGCATTTCTTATACGGGTTGAGTTGACTATATTGTTAATATCCATTTTTTCACCCCTTTGTTAATCGCTTATTAATGGTAGCCAGCGCACATACTCCGCGCCACTCACTAAATAGGTAGCACCTTTTGGTACTGGAAAAGATATTGAACAGTTTCCTTGTCCGTATTTACTTCTACCTGCGGTATACATTACTTCTAAACCGTTTACATAGCCATTAATCCCAGTATTGTAATAACTTTTTGCAGTTATAATTCCGTCTGTTGTAGCAGTGCCACTTGATGAAACACTTGAATAACTGCCGAAATGTGTTGCCACAGGTTTGGGTATCTCTCCAATGGATATGTCTATCTTATCTTGTACTTGTTCAGGTGTGATACCGCCTATATATGGCAAAAGCTCTTGCCAGTATGTTTTATCAATGCCCGGAGTTTTTAGCCCTGCCGCCGTATCTACGCCATTAGCAAGAATGCACATATAAAGCTTGTTGTTGTGATTTACTAGGCAGTTTGCAGAATACTGTAAAGTCGTCTTGTAAGTCATTAAACCGCCGCTTTGCTGCCAGTATGCGAACGCAGATAGCATATAAAGAATACCGTTAAAGTCCGCCCGTGTCGGGGCTATGCCTCCTGCCTTAATTGGGACTTGCGTTATAGCAGGGAAGCCGTTCGTCTGTGACGCTAATCCCGTTGTTTCGTTATTCGTTGCCGGAATGATGTTTTTTTTCCCTTCGTTTGCAAAAGGTCGTTCAAATAAATACAATGGTTCTTGCACGACTGGAATAGCCATTTTAACACTTCCTTTTTTCTTTTTTTCTTTACTCTATAGATTGGGGGTACGGGTCAAAGACGCCATTATTGAATGGCTGCAATAAGCTGCCGTTAAAACCAAACGTATTATCGGTATCAATCATTACCAGCGACCAGCCTACGCCTGCGCCTACTATTAAATTCGCGCCTATCCTAAATATGGCAAGCTGAACATCTGTTAAATACATTGTGAATACGAAGCGAACGTGCATGGGATAGTTATTGTAAAACGTCCCGTCCTCTCTTTGCTTTTCGTCGATAACGTTGAATACAACGCCGCCCAGCTCCGGGAAAAGCTTGTTCAGCATATAGTTAAGCGTTGCAAGGCTTGCGTCGGTGATGTTAGCTAACGCTTTATAGTAAAGCAGTGAGCGGTATTCATCATCTTCTAACGTGAATTTTTTCCCGTTAATAGGGTCTGTTATCGTTCTGCCAATAACAAGGATTTCGCCCCATGTATCAAGCCCGACGCCATTAGCCGTCGCTATATTAAATATGTTATCATAAAAAACTAGCATATCTTTACTAGGGTCGATATTCGCGCGAAAATCATCTAAAATCTGATAAATAGTTGTGCTGCTACCGTATTGACTTTGGATATACGGTTGTAGTTCAACACGTATATTGTCGCACTCTCGAACATCTTCTTGCCCTCTAAAGTCCATGTTTAAGCCCCCTTAATCTAGTACGGTAATATTAATATCGCTTTCGCTCATTACTGGTATCTGATTAGCTGGAATATCGACGCTATCAGTCCATTCTGACCCGCTAGGGTATGATATCTCAATATTTTCGAGATTATCTACTCCAACGTCAACTATATCGGCGTAGAAGCGACTTGCGTAAATCGTCTGTGCCATTTTTGCGCGTCCGTATTTATTTAATTCGCCGTTGAAGTTTTGAAGAACAACTTTTTTAATTTGTTCTTCGTAATTGGTCGGAAGCGTCGAAGTTTTCCTTATATTTACAGACAGCGCGAATGTTGTTGTTGTCGGTATCTCAATGTAGTATACGAATTCATTGCCTTTTTCATCTACATAAGCGATTTTTGTATTTCCCGAAATTCCACAGCCGCCATCAATTTTTTCGTGAATCGTTTTGGCTATGTTCTCTATATTCCCGCCATAGACGCTACAGTAAATACTATGCGGGGGCAGTGTGACGCCGTAAAGCACTTTGTCCGTGTCACCGCGGTTTTCTAAAACCGATACGGCTACTACGTCGGAAAGGTTAGCTAGTGCGCCCTCAACCGCCGACGCTATGCCGTGGGCGTTCTGTGCTACGCTGGCACGTCTGCGCTGCTCAAATTCTGCCTGCGTTTCGCTGTTTCGTCCGGTGACGCCTGCGGCTAGATTTGTTATGCTGTCCCAGCCGGGAATAACGGTAACTATCTTCGTAAGCTGCCCTACGCCTATTTCAATAGCCCCACGCTGGCTACAGCGGAAAATAGCTGTAGCTGTTCCGTCCTCTCCTATGGTCGTTACTGTGACGTTCGTATATGTGTATCCCTTTTGGTCTTGGACTATAGCTCCATAGGGTATAACTGTGCCGTATGCGCCTTTGATGTTGCCCGTAACAAGGGTTGCTATGGCTATATGGCGTTCAATGAAGTAAATGCCTGCTAGTGCGTCCTGCCATATTCCAAGCGCGGTTTTTGGATTGAACATATTCGCAAGATAAAGAATCTCACTATCTTTCCTGTTAATCAATACAGCCTGTCCGTCAATGAGCTGCCCCGCTGGTGTTTCGGGGGCTGTGTCAAGCAATGGCTTATCGGGGTCTGTCGCGAATGCTTTTTGCCATTGAGTTACAAGGTTAGCCCGTATCGCCGCCGTTCCGCTTGATATAAGCCCCGTATCCGGGTTGAATGTTATCATTGTTAATCCCCCTTAATCGTTTAATCTAAATGGATTGATATGAAAAGCGATCATAGATTGCCCCGCAGTCCCCTTGAATTTCCAGCCTAAATAAATTCGCAGATAAAACCATTTGCAATATTTTTTTGTGTAAAATATGCTCCATGTTTTATTTAAAAATATTCGATTATCGTTAACGACAGCGATATAGCATTTGTCGTTTTCAGCATAGTTATAGTCAACGTATGTTTTTACCTTATCGGCGAATACGTAACGTCCGCAAACTTCATAAGAAAAGCCATAAGCAGTGTTTCTATAAAGCCAAACGTTACGGCAAAAATAACGCTGCATTTTTTCCCATACGGTAAAATTCGGGTCTAATATCTCTACGTATCCCGGCTTCATGGCGTATTTATTTTTGAATTCAGGGGTGTATTTATAATGCTTGTCAAAGTCATATCTAAACAGCTTTGGAACGCCGCTGTTAATCGTATGCGGTATGTCGATACAATTATCGTAAGTCTGCCACCAGCGCAGAGAGTATGGAAGTTCTCCGTGTTCGTTTGAGAATAATATTACAACTGGATTAGTTACATAGCATATCAATGTAAACATGATATCTAATATTAGATAAAAAATGTAAGTCATGTTTTCGCTCCTTAAAAATCAATTTGAACGTTTTCGCTTTCCAATACTGTCGCTTGCACTTCACCGCCCATGACACGCCCGCTTTCATCAAATGTTAAGTCAACTTCTGCTCCTGTTACTCCGTTCACGTGCAGAACGGTTTCACGTATGCGAGTTCGCAGGATAGGGGCGGCAATCGCCGGGGCTTTGCCCAGCTCGATTTCAAAATGTGGAATCCCGCGCGTTTGTGCTAAATAAGCGTCATTTTTGAACAGCTTGACTGCGTTCGCCGCATTCTGTGCTATAGCATATGCGCCGGATACTAACGCTATCTGTCCGCTTGCGTCACTAAATATATCCCACTTGTCATTAAGGTATAGCGTACGCCCTATATCGCCGGGCGTAAAATACGGGTTCATTTCAATTCCATATTTACCTGTGACGTAAATAAGTTCTTGGATATTGGGCGGCTTTGGCGGTTTCGGTTTATCTTTAGCTTTAACTTTAATCTGATACGTATTATCAATATCTATTGAGCCTGTAAGTGGTTCAAACGTGTATATCTGCGTTATAGGTTGTAAGTTAACTCTCACAACGCGCATTGTTTCACCTTTGATATAGCTGCTTTCATCAGATTTAGACGTAACATAACCTTTAATAGTCGGATATGCTTCGTCTGCTCTGTTTTGCGCTGCTGACGAAAAATCCGCTTCGTTTGGGCTGGACGTAACAAACGCTTTTAATTCAACAACTTCTGCCATGTTTACACCCCCTAACTTTTTCTAAAATAACTGGTTTCTTGTGTTTTAGAGTTTTTTTGTGACTTCTTATTCATTCTTTCGTATATTTTAGGCAAGCATTCTTTACATATATAATAAGTCTTATGATATGCGGGCATTTCAAAAGCCCACTCAATAGGCTTTATCTTACCGCACGAAGTACATTGATGTATCATTTTAGCAATTCCCCTTTTTTAGCGCAGCTTCAACCTCTTTGATATGTAACTGGTTTTCGTTTCGGATTTCTAAAACGGATAATTTAGTAATGCAATCTATACATATACCGAATTTGTTATTAAAGTAGTAGTAACCAGTAAGCAAAGGCTTATTGCAGCGGCAGCAAATTCTATCTATATCCATTTTATCACACCTTAACTTTTGATATTTAAATTGAATCAAGTAATATTAAGTAATCTACATTCGCATGAAAAACAGTATCTTCTAATATTGGCAAAAACCTATCATCTTGCACTGTTATTTCATATACCGTTTCCGCATACAAATTCACAGGAACGCCAACGGTAGAATTTACTTTTGCATAGTAAGTTAATTCTTCTGTTTTAAAATCTGATATCTTAAAAGTTACAGGTAGGTCTATAATTCCCGGCTGATAATCAGGGCATTTCAGATAAAAATTTATAGTTACTACAGCGGGTATGTCCCCCCGAATTTGCAATCAATAATCTGCGGTTAAACATTAGCTTGTCAACTCCGTTTCAGTAAAGCTAAAATTTAATAAATTCTGCGGGTATAAATCGCCTACTTGTGCGCTGGGCTTTATTGCTACAATAAAAAACAAACAGCTATTTACAGAGGTTATTTTATTTGTAGAATTTATAGCAAGAGGATTGTTTGGCGATATCGCAGCGTATATATTACTTCCGTCTAAAGCCTGCAAGAGTGCTGTTTTATCTTGAAACAATACTGGTCTAACTTGGCTTTGCTGTGTTCCTATCGCGGATATAATAATCGTTCTGGACTGATACCCCGCTGTTAATGTTCCGCTAGATATTTCAAAGCCTGCCTCTGTTCTTAAATATAACGGGAATCCGATTAAAGGGCAAAAATTCGCAACACCTACTGTTGAGGTTGGGTACGAGATGATATCTGTAAATGTATTTACAGTGCCTAAACTAAAAGGACTGCTTATGTCGACTTCTTCACCGTCCGCTGCTCCTATAGTGCCACCAGTGTACCAGTGTAAATGATTTGCCATTTTTTACACTTCCTTTCTATTCTATACTATGAATTAAATCTATAACATAGGCATAAATTTTTATTGAAGTATCTACCGTAGCCCCGTCACTTGCTGTTGCGTAAAAAGTAAAGGTTAATTCTTGATTGACATCCGAAACTGTTTTTAATACGGTTTCAAAATACCCCCCTGTTAAACCTATCGTTTGCGTAATTGAGTTGTTGAATGAAGTTATACGGCATTTAGTAAATTTATCGGCATTAGCTCCAACTAAAACCTGTCTATAACTTTCTCCCGCGTCTGCTCTGATATATACCTTAACGCTTTTGCTTGCTGCCGTGCTACCCGACGGGAAAAGCCCTGTAGCTGTGATAGGATTTATTGATGTAACTTCTGTACCGTCTTTTTGCCCTGCTGTCCCGTCTATATAGAATCTAATCATTTTCTAGCCCTCTTTCTACCTTTTTTATCGCACAATCAATAATGTTTTTTAAATCAATAAATATATTGGTGTTGCAGTCAGGCGCGCAAGACATTTCTGCTTCTATCGCTGTCATACATTCATTTAACAGCTTTTCTACGACTTTTTTGTCATAAGTTATACTTAACGCCGTTTTTCTAAATTCTTGGCAGTATATATCTAGCTTGCCTGTTATTTCTTTATCATTGTCAGGAATATCGATTTTTATCGCCTTAATATAAGCGTTGCCGCTTAACATCAACAGTTCATCCTCACATTTTAGTATAATCATTTTATCAGCTCCTCCCCCTCTGTTAATACTGTTTCAACGTATTTCAACAAAAATCTATTTAATACGGTTTGTCCGAATTCTGCACCTTCTGGAATATTTGAGCGAACATAAAATAATGTATTTGTATCGCCGATATTCGCAAATTCTAACTTTTGACCCCACGTGCTACCGTCTTTCGATATCTGTAACCATTCAGGATTACTGCCGATAACAGAAAGCGAAACGTTATAAACATTGGTCGTTAAAGCAGCACGCAGCGCATAGGGAACTATTGTTCCAAGCTCGCCCTTTTCCCCTGTGTACTTCAAAATATCGCCTGTGGTGATTAGTGTTCCGTCTGTTCCGCCGGATGTAACACTGCCGTTATAAATGCTTAATTGCGCCATGAGTAAGCCCCCTTTTATTTTTTTATTTAACTATGTTATAATTTTAGTGTAGCATAGTCATAGCCCTTATATTTTTCATTCGACAAAACCTCTGCAAAATTAGCAATCGGCAACGGTTGCTTTTTTTGCGTCCGGCTGCTATAATGTAGACATTCACAGTCAGCGGTGATTGCTGGTAACTAAAAGGGTCACAGAAGCGCAAATGCAACGCACATTTGCGTTTTTCTGTTTTATATGATAGAATAAATCCGGTACATATCAGGTTTATCTCCCCAACGATAAAGCTGGTAGTAAAAAAGCCCTGCGGGGCTTTTTTATTTTTGTTTACATTATACCATATATGCGCTATAATAAATATGGTACATAATTAAACCGCCTTTTTATCATGTGACGCAAAACAAGTTAAAAAGCAGCAGACAAAAGCAAAGTTAACGCTTTGCTTTTTCTGTTTTTATGCTATAATATTTATGTGACGTCAGCTCTCCGGTTGAATTAAAATAAAAGAAGCAATCATAAAAGGTTGCTTCTTTTACGCCTTGTTGCTATAATTAAATATGCAGAAGCTGCCCCTTCTCACAATTCTTTTTAAACAAAAAACACCCTGCTTTTTAGCAGGGTGTTTTTTTTACTTCGTCACTTGTGCTAATCCTGCGCCGATAATTAAAAAGCAAACGCAGAAAAAGACGAAATTCATAATTAAGCCGTTTTCTTTTAGAACAGTAAAAAACTTATCCATGATATACCCCCTCTCTTGAACGCTGTTTAGGTTGCAGCGTTTTATTTTTGCTTGTATATAGTAATTGTCCTAAAAGTATTTTGAAGCGATTACAGGGCGAATATGGGCGTCATTCTTTTCCCGTTGACCCAAAACCGCCCTTGCGTACTTCGTTTGTATCGTCACTGTCGCATACGGCATATTTTACAAAAATGCCTTGCATAATTCGTTCGCCTTTTTTAAAGCTCACGATTTCATCACTGTTATTTTGCAGGCAAATTCCTATATTGCCGTCGTTGTCGGGATTAGAAAAATAATCGGCGTCAATAATTCCTGTCCCATTCGCTAGTGTTACATGGTGTTTAATGCCTATTGAGCTGCGAATGTATAGCATTAATACTTCATCATCAGGCATATACGCTTTAACGTTGGTGGGAATAATAGCCGATACGCTGCGGGGATTTAAGCGCACATCACAGGGTAGCACGAAGTCATAACCTGCGCTTTTTGCTGTTTTTCGTTTAGGCAGCACTGTATCGGCAGGTGCATTTTTTACGGGGTAAAATTTGCGGGAAACTTTTTCTTCTTCTAAAATTCCGAATTTTACCGGGGCTTCAAACTGATTAGAATATTCCATGTTCTCACCTTTCATTATTTCATTTATTTTATTTTGAAAAAATTTGCTTGGATTATCTATGATTATTTTTTCGCCATTTGTCAATCTAATAATAACTTTTATCACGTTATTTTTCAAGCCGTGAGTTTCAGAAACGTTAGTTATGCTTTTTATTTGATGAATATTTTGAATGAACTTTAAAGCCCTGTCCTCTGCTTCTATCTGTTTTTTGTAAAGTTGTTTAAATTGGTTATCAAAAGAAGATTTAAAATTATTGCCGCTAGATGTTTGGTCAATAACTTTTCTGATTGATATATAGTCTTTTGGTATTCGGCATTTCGTGATTATTTCCTCGGCTGCTTTTGCAGCTTCTATATCACTGCTATATTTACAACATTTTCCTCTCAATAAGCAACACCGCGGTTTAAGCTTGCTGTTTTGTTTAACTATTTCGCCCATGTAATACCCTTTTGTTTCGATTTCAATATAATAAAAACTCACAACTTCAACTCCTTTGATATGTCACATAACTTTGTACGCTTTCAAGTTTTTCATCTGTTATACCTTCTATCTCTGATGATTAAATCCATATCTAGGCTATCCAGCAGCTTTATTAAATCGTTAATGTTGACAAAACCTCTTTTAAAACGGTCGTGCAATCCTGTTTCATTGATATTCATTTCTGCTGCAACTTCTTTTAAATACCTCTTGTCCCTGCGTACCAGCCTTTTGACCCATGCTTTAAACGCTACCGGGTCAGCTAATTTCTCGGCAGCGTTCCATTCTTTCAGTGTTGGTTTTTCAAACTTCACTTTATCACCTGCCTACTTTCTTTTTTAAATAGCAATCCATTTTTTGTTGTCGATTTTTTCTCCCCATTCTACCGCTTGATATCCAACCACGTAAGCGCACTTTTTAGCTATTTTCTTTGCAGCATTTAAAGCGCGCTTTTCGGTTGAGTACCATTTTATAAATTCAACTTTGGTATTGTCCGGGGCAAAGCACCCCACGGGCGATAATTCAAAGGCAACTTGCTTTACATTTCCGAAATAATAATATCCTCGTTCGCGTTTATAAAAATCGTTTATGAAAGCTATCGCAAACATATCCTACCTCTTTTTTTACTTCCTTTTGCAATAATTTTTGTAAAGCTATTTCGGCGGCATGCCTTGTATTAAATGTTTCTGAAATTGCCATTATAAAACTTTTGGTAACGAATCCCTTTAACTCTTTTGGGACTGGAATTTCTTTCATAACACTATAATGCGTTTTTCCGTCTATAGCATAGCGGGCTTCCGTTTTCATAATGCTATATTTTTTCATTATTAAGTGTTTATTCATATGTTTCTACTCCTAGCGTTTCTGCATATGCTTTAGCGGCTTTTAATGTATCGAATGCCTTAATAAATGTATCGTTGTCATATATTTCCCAGCCATTTTTGGGGACTTTAAAACTCCTATTTTGTATCCATAAATTACTGTTACTAGTATAATCGTGAGGAAAAAGAGTATGCGGCGTTCTGCCGTTGTACAAATACTTTCTTTGCCATTTTATTTTTTTCATAATACTGCCCCTTTATTTTTTGTTTTTTTCCTTACCTCTTGTCTATATTATAGCCCCCCTTCGTCCTGTTGTCAAGTGTTTTTTTGAGAAATTACAAAATAAAAAAAGCAGGGCAAATGCCCTGCTTACTGGTATTAATGGGGTAGTTTTTTATAACATTCTATGCACAGAAGCCCTTTTTCCTGCTGCCTTTTTCCGCATTGAGTGCATAGCCCGGCAGCTTTGAGTTTTTCCCGCCGCTGCTTTGCATATTCAAGCCGCTGCGCCTTGTGTGCGTGATAGTAGGCATAATAATACTTTTCGCACTCTTTACAATGCAGCTTGCCTGCTACAGCTTTACGCTTATAACATCTTGGGCAGTATCCTTCCGCTTTCAATTCCTCACGGTAGGCTTTCGCCTTTTCTGCTTTATTCATGTCAATTCACTTCACTTTGTTTTTTTCTTAATAATCTAAAACGTTTGGAGTTACGCCGTTTATGCTTGCAGAGTAGGACATTATAACCTGAATATTCGTAGAAATTGCACCCTCTATTGCTTCTCCTGCATATGAACTTACCCATCGCTTAAAATCAGAAGAATCAGTATACCTGATTACTTCTACCTCCCAATATTCAGGTTCGGGTATACTTCCTTCATTTACAATAACCCAAAGAATATTATAAGTTTTACCGCCTGTTACACCAATATATCTAGGCAGATTAGGGTTAACAAACTCATTTACATAGGTATTTTCTGTTGCGATTTTTAAAACTTTCACACCTGGCGGGATAGTGATAGTAAAAACATCTGAAGTGTTACCCATCCACAATACAGTTTCCTCTGTTGGCAGCGGGGGTTCAGGGGGTTCAGATGTCCCCCCTGATATACTAGTAAACGTCTATTAAACATATTCGTACCACCTTTTTTATTGGTCTATTAATTGAATATCTACTGTTTGCCCGTTCCTTCTGTCAAAGTAATCTATTACCGTAGTATCCTCAAGCATTTTGAGGGAATAATAGGTAACACCACCATTATAAATAACGGTATTAAGCGTATACATAGAATCAGCCACATAGATTGTTATTTGACTTATAGAACTCCGGGTATCTCCTGTTAACGCTACTGTTAACGTGTTTGCCATATACATACCTGTCGTTGTATCCATTATCGCGTCTATTCCAACTTTTTCTATTGTGTGCTGCATAAATTGAGCCGGGCTTATCCCACCAAAATCATTTTTAAAAAATCCCGATTGATAAAAACCCATTTCGACGTCGTAGTTTTGCCCTATAGTTAATTTAAAATCATAGTTAACGAGGGGGGATAAAACAACATACTCTGTTTCATATTCGGCGTCGGTGGGAATAATCCATTTCCCTGTAGCCGCATTATATCCTGCCGCCGTTATCGTATAAGATATTTCTGTTCCTGTCGGCACTCCATAGAAAACGGCTATTCCTTTATTATCAGTATGAGCTAAATTGCTTTCACCGTTGTAAGTCAGCTCCACTCTTGCTGACCGAACGTGATCGCCGTCGGGCGTGTCTACATGGATTTCAAGCACAGAATAAGTTTGCTGCTCCCCCCCCGAATCTATTAATAAACGCCTGTTGAACATAGTTATCCTCCTATCACGCTATACTTGCTGTTATAGGCAACTTTTCAATCTCTCTATTATATCCGCAATACAATACGTTGCAGGGAAACATAAATAAACCAGAACTAACGGCAGCTCGAAGAATATCATTATTAAAATAAACTAATCCGTTCGCTGTATCTAAATACTTTCCGTTATTTACATTGGTTAGCCGTAATGTCCCGCGTGCGTTACTAGCAAGGTCAGCCCAATTAAAGTAATCAACTCTATATTGCTGTCCTGCTGCCACGGCAACAACTTGCCGAAATAGTCGGCTATATGTGACATTCATTGTACTACGCGGATACCAGTATAACCCTAATCGCGTCACATTTTCGGGAATGGTAAATGTCGGCATATATTCCACATGATTTTGAGCGTTATATTGATTTCGTGACGGAACAAAACAGGCGGTAGGAACATCAACGGGAATAGGAATATCCCCCCCTGATGTGGCTTGAAGTAATCTTCTATTAAACATTTTATCACTTCCTTAAAATTCAGAATAAATCATATAGCAAATACCAATGATAGCCCACGTTATCGCACCCATAAATATCGCTTCCATATCAACGCCTACTTTTCTTTTGTCGCAGCGTTTTTCTCGCCATAACTGCCCATTCGTGACTTGACCAAACTAGACAGGTTGGGCAAATATTTACGTCAAGCCGCCCGTAAGTAAAGCTTTTGCAGGCGTCCGCTGAATATTCTTCATTGCATAGATTGCACTTAATTTTCCCGTTTTCCATTTCAAAACCTCTCTTAGTTTGTATGCTAAATTTGCTGGTATAAATGCGGTAAAATACGGTATTTTATCGCTAAATTATTTATGTAGTTTAAATGTCAAAAACAGCGTTTTTTGCTATCTCTTTTTTTGAGATATCAAATTTACCCATTTTTGATGTTTTGCTTTATTTAGGTGTGCCAGTATTACTATTACCGCTTTCAACATTTCCGTGAACGTGGTCGGCAAAGCTAATACCTTTGATTGTCGCATTGTCGATAACATCAAGCCGCTGCTGCACGGTTGTGTTACCTGTAACGGTCAGATTGCCATTTATGGTAGTGTTACTATTTATGGTAGTCTGATTTGTGTTAACTGTGACGTGCTGCGGGGCTGTTACCATAACATTGCCGTCCGGTAGAATCTGAATGTAGCAGGTCGGCTGCTGGTTTAAAAATCCGCCGATAAAAAAGCCGTCTGAAATATCAAAGTTCCTAAAGCTGCCCGGCTGGACTGGTTCAGCCGTCCCTGTAACAACGTTGGATACATCCCGCTGACAGAATACCGCAAGTCCAATATCACCCGGTACAGGGTCGCAAACTAATGCCGCTGCGCCGCCCTGTATTCTGCAATAGGGTAAATTATAAAGCGGGGCTGGATTTATGGCGTTGTTTTTGGCGTCTAGGGAAACTATTAAGGGCAGTACATCAACTCGCCCTGTGGGGCTTATTCCGTCGCTGTAAACAGCTTGAACTTTGCACGGCAATGCCGTATTTACCCTGCCATTCAAAAAGTTTTCAACAAAATACGCCATTTCGTTGCCCTGACTGTTACCAGTAAAAGGGGAACGAGTGCTTTCAACCGTTGGCGCAACTATTTGAGATTTTTTCAAAGTATCCATATCAGTTCTCCTGTACGTAAACGGCTTTGACTACGCTGTCCCACGCTCCCGCTGCCTGTGAATTAAAACATTCTAGATTATGCGTCAAGCTTGTAACTTTCCATACGCCTGTAGCTCGCGGAACAACGCTTTCCAGCTTTACTAAACCGCCTAGTGTTATAGTAGGGTCAAATTCGCATTTAAACTCTATGCCGTCCTGCGTAAAAGACGGGTAGCCGATTAAACCAGTTCCTACCTTTATCAACACAGCATTACCGCTGCGCGCTCCGTTTTTCGGAGTTATCACGACTTTACTGTCGTCAATGTATAAATCAATGCCTAGTTGCTTGGCTAGCTTGTGCATTTTTTCGATTGGACTGCCCGTAAAGGTTGTGTTTCTAACGCTTGCCGAAACGCCCTCATTGATAAAAGTATATCCCGCTTCTGTCGCAAATTGCTCGAACAGTTTCGCGGCGTCGGTAGTGCCTTGTACTGCGATTGGCGGCGTTGCCAGTAGCGCAGGATAAATACCCGCCGCTGCTTTGATATCAAAAGATATCTCTGGCGCACCGCTAAAGTTGGCGGCTGCCAGTGTAAACTCACCTTCAAAGACTGTCCCGACTATACCCGTATCGTCGCCAGCTTCAAGACGAATAAAGTTCTTTTCTGACTGCTGTGGGTAAAATGCTAACGTGCTTGCTGTTTCCATGACGCTTAAAGGTAAACCGTATATACTGGCGGTTAAAGTGTTCTTGTCCTCGCCGCCCGGCTTCGATATCGTCGCTTTAATGCGGTGATTTTCGATAATGATAGTATTGCTATTCGTATTCGGAAAAGTCCCGCTACGAAGCGTTATAGTCGCTCTAAGGGCTTTTATAGAAAAACTCATGCTACATCTCGCTTTCCTGCACGAAGCACAAGACAAAACGTGTTCCTAGCTCTTTATAGTCCGGCTGCGCTCCGTGTCCTTCTTTGTCCACAAATAGCAGATTTCCGCTGAAATTCAATTTAGGCTGCTGTAAGATTAACTCATTAGTTACACACAGCGCGCCTGTACATATCACTTCATCCTGTACGCTTAAATCACAATATAGGTTGTCATAACGCCAGTATAAGCGAATTTGGCAGATTTGACCGTCAAGCGTTACCGTGAATTGCTGATTAGGTATAGCGTTTAATGGTATCGTTTTATAAGTCATAATGTCCCCCTACAATCCCAAAACCTTTTTTATATCGTATGCTACACTACTGTTTTCGGAATCGTCCCCGTCGCTAGGATTAGTGTTGCCCCTGTCTACGGTTGAAGCGTCTGACGCGCTGGCGGCGTCGTCTGATGTTATTGGCTGCACATCAACATTTGTATACTGGCTTTTCTGCTGCCGAATCTCGACAAGATGAATGTTTACTACAAGGGTCGTTAATGCCTGCCCCTCGTTAAAAGCATAATCATATTTGTCTAGCGTCATGTTTTGGTGTTCTTTAAGCGGGGTTACAAATGATATTAATTCCGTTGTTGTCCGCAGACGTTCTAGCACTGCAACAGCCTGTTGAAGTTCTCCCGGCGTTCCGTCTTTAGCAAGCGTTACTGTGATATCCATAGGGGCAGTAGTTTTATTGTAGGCAGCAAAGCTACCTTGTTCTAGGTAATCGTATGTAATATTAGCTTCCGCTTTTACTGTGCTGCCTAGATAGGTCGTAAATGTGGCTAGTGCTGTACCTGCGCTGTTGGCAAGTAACCAGTTCTGCCACTCTTTACCGCTCCAATTCCATAATTTCGCCATATTTACGCCCCCTTATTTAATGCCGCTTGCATTCGTAAAGAATAGCCCGGATTTCTCGCTGATTGCTCCACCCATGTCGGCAGCTATGCCGCTTGCGTCCGTTGCTGCGGTATGGATATCAATTTTGCCTACATTGATTTCTTGATTGGTATTGCTACCCCCGCCGCCTGCTGCAATAGCCTGCAACGACGGTATCGGAGTATTAGCTTGTTCCCACCGTTCAGAAATGGTAGCTTTTATGCTGCTCAATGAAGGAATTTTGTCTAAAATCTTCCCTATCCATTCCCACGCTGATTTAAGCGGGGATATCAGGTAGTCGTTAATAAACCCTGCAATGGCTTTGAACGCTGCGCCGCCTGCTGTAACAAGTAACGCCATTGCTGTTACGATTTTATAAAAGCCCATTAGGCAGAATAATAGGATTTGTTTCAATATCTCCCATGCTATTTGGGCTGCCTGTTTCAAGTAATCCCACGCCGTTTGTAGTGCCGCAAGGACTTCATCACCTGTTCCTAACATTTTCCATAAATCCTCAAAGGCACTCTTGCCGCCGTTGGCGTATACCCATAAATCTTCTAGGACTAATAGAAACGCTGCTATAAGCATTATAACCCACGTTATAGGATTAGCTAGTATGGCGGTGAATAAACTCCATAGGGCAGGCAGTAATAAGCCCGTAACAACGGCTACAATAGCGTATAACGCCATTGTTAATATATCGCCATGCTTCTGCATATAGGCGAATACATCCGTTAACGCTAGGGCGAATTGGGTCAGTGTAGGAGCAGCAAACCGCAGAATCGGCAAAAATACGAATCTAAAAGAACGGCTTAATTCTGTAATGCTGTCATTAAATTTGGCGGCTATAACAGTATCTTCTTTGGTGAAATAACCTAAATCCTTTTGACGTTTTATCAGGTCATCTAACGCTTGCCGTCCGCCTTGCAGAAGTCCTATCGTACCCTCGTCAAGCTGTAAAGATGAAAGGATACCTTGACTTTCAAGCTTGCTCATACCTTCAACAGCTCCGGCTAAATCTCGCAAAACGTCAAATACATTGCGGACTTTTCCGCTGTCGTCTACTACTGCAACGCCCAGTTGCTCGAAGAATGGCAGTATACGGCTTTTACCTGTAACAGCGATACGGGCTAACTGTTTATTTAGTCCTTCGACGCTGTTAAACAATCCCCTGACGCTGCCGCCTGATAGTTCTGCCGCGTTGCCCCATGCGTATAAATCCGGCGCACTTGCGCCTATACGGTCTGCAACTTTACCGACGGCGTCAGCTTCTGCGGCAAGACTTTTAACTTGCGCTATAATTGCACCGAATGAAAGGAATGCGGCGGCGGCTGCTGTTCCTTTTTTCGTTAACTTGGAAGCAAAGCTTTCTGTTTTTTTGTCGGCTTCGTCTATTCCTTTGTTAAAGTCTGTGGGGTCTAGCCCTAGAGTTATCATAAAACTATCAATAACTGTAGCCATTTTTTAACCCCCTTTCGTGTTTTTTCGCATATAGTCGGCTAGTAAAAAGTCATTAGTATTTTTATTAGCCAAAATCTCGCACATATCTAATAAATCATCATAGCTGTAAATTGTTTGAAGTTCATGCAGTGTGGCAAGTCTTGCGGCGACTACGTTAGCAACAGAGGGCGTGACATTTACTGTTTTTTCGAGAAATGAATACCGCTGCTGCTCGGCGACAAGTCGGGCGTTTCGTTTGACTTGCCGCCTTTTAGAAAACTAGAAAAATTCACCTCAAAGGCTTTCTTTTTCAACGTCCATAGGCTACCTACTTCCTCAATAACTGCGTCTATTGTTTCCGGCATTAATTCTTGCTCTACACCGTCGGAAGTAATTAGCGAACAGCATTTAAGCAGCTCGTTGCCTAGCTCGGCGACTTCTTCCACGTTAACATTTCCTAAAGATTTAAAAACTTCATCAATGTTAACATCACGCCAGTTAATATCGGAAATGCCTTTCCCTTCCGGCAGTCCATTGAACGAGTTTGCAATACCGCCATGAAGTGCCACGGCTGCAAGTTTAATAATAAACATCTCTAGTTTTGTGGCTGGCATTTGTCGCGCCTTAAATTTTAGCGTTCTTTCTGCATCTTGTAGCGTAAATATGATTTCTTTTCTAGCCATTTTTTGCTCACTCCTTTTATAAGAATAGGCGATACTATGAATATCGCCTATTAGTTAACTATATTATATTAGCTTCTCGTTTCAAAAGCAAACGCTGCTGTAACGGGTTCAAGCACCTGTTTAAGTGCTGGGAAGTCTTTAGCGTTAGTTAATACGCCATTCGAGAACATGAACGAAGTTGAAATGCTCGGAATGTTTATTGCTAAACCTAGCCGAACGATTTTTTTCTGAGTTTCCATGTATTTAGCCAACGCCCTGATATAAGTTAAAGACGGGCTATTTGCTTCAAAGGTAAAGTGTATAATATGCGGTTGCGGTGTCCAGCCTGCCGCCATATGTCCGTCAACGCCCATACGAACGATACTGATTTGTCGCTCGTCTTGGTCTAGAGCTTGGTCGGTAGCGTAGTTTTGCAACAGAACACCTGCAGGGAACAGTTCTTCAATCGTTAAGAAACATTTTGCATTTGCTGATGTAATATCCATTTATAGCACACCCCCTTTTTTATAACACTACGGTCAACGGAACGACTAATCTGTTAACGCTGCCGCCATATGTATACCAAACGTTTATAATCGGGCTATCACGGTCAACCCTTGCTGCTGCGCCGGGGTCTAACACTTGGATATAATAGCCATTGGTGTAAAGCTCTGTAGAGATATCTTCCCCTGCTTCCGCATAAAGCTGCGCTTTTTGGCTTTCACTTAATTCGATACCCGTATCAATAACGCCGTTATTCAACGCCCTAGTAATTGGGTCGTTCAGCCATGCACGAATTTGCGTGTACCCAATCTCGTTATAAGGTGTCCTACCGATTGACGTCAAGCCGTTTGCAAGTGAGATTTGCATAACATTTTTAAGCCATATCATGTTGATATACGTATCAACGAATCCATAGTTGCCGCTGAACATTTTTGCGTCATAATAGAACGAAAAATCAGTGCTGCGGGCGGCGTAACGTCCATAGAAGTTAACGTTGTTAGCCAGCAACGCTGTTGCGCTGTCGTCGTCCGTTACAGACGCCGCAAGTCCCGTTTGCTTTCTAAACGCATAACTTACAACACTGTTCGCCCTGTTCCAGTCAATAGAAGCTGCTGTAGCCATGACAAGCGTAGCAGTGTATACGTCAGGCGCATAGTTCATACAAAATCCTTCGTAGTTCGCATTTTTCAGCGTGGTTACAAGAGTTCCCTCGCCGCTGGTTTTCAGGGCGTTAGAAGATTGCCACGGAACGTACAGAAATTCAATCGGAGTATTATTGTTCCATTCAGCGAATTGCTGGATTTCTACGTCTGTAGCTTCTTTCAACGTGGTAAAGCTTACCCAGTTAGTTGATTGATTTACAACAGATTGCATATTAGCCGCAGGCGTCAAGGCGTCGCTGCCGTCGGATACTAGCGCGCCGCTTGCGGCGGTCAAGCCTAACGCTGTTGCGGTATCAGTGCCGAGGGCTTCAATAGTTAAGCCGTCTGTCGCTACTGATACTGCGCTATCTGCGCCTGTTGTTTTGCTGGTAATGGTAAAGCTTTCACTGTTGCTGTTATAAACAACGGTTGTTCCAGTAACCTTAGCGGCGATTGCTGCGGCTACGTCGCTTGGCGTTGAAGCTGCGCTAAAATCTAATCCGGTAACAGTGATAGGTCTGCCGTCTACGGAGATAGTAAAGCCGCCAGCAGTGATTTTTTTAAGGCTGGTCAGTGATAACGCTTCTGCGCCGAACAGCTTTCCTGCGATTGCCTCAGATACCCGTTTTGCAAAATAAAGAATATTAGGCTTTTTAACACTGTTATCATAAGACTGGAAGTAATGACTAGCCGCAAGATATTCAATACTATCAAGCCCGTAGTATTCGCCTACAGCGTCTTTGCTTGCATATGCTTTAAGCGTCGGGAATGGTGTTAATTCGTTTTCGCTTAAATACAAGCCAGCAATTTCAAGCTCTTGGCTACCCGCTTTAATAACGCGCGGGTTAATTTCAACGATTTTTGAAATAGGTATTGCCATTTTTTATAAACCCCCTTTTTCTGGTTTATGATGTACATCAACATTTTCCAGCCGCGTTATCGCGATTTTATCAAAGTATTCTGTCTGGTATTCGTATACCGTCCAAAACGCTAAATGAAGCGGCAAGCGGTATCTGTTGATATATTGATTTGTGTCGTCAGTGTATGGTAAAAACTGCATATTTTCGCAGTACAATAAAGCTATATTGTATTTCTTTTTGAAAAAGTCAACCGCAATATCAGAACGCCCCAGCGTTTCAAAATATTCAGCCCGCTGCAATGCTCGTTGATAATCGGCGTCACAAAAATCGACGTTAACGACATATTCACGGTAAGAACGTGTTTCCGTTGTGCCTGCTTCCGTTACAATCTGTTCCCCGACATTCGTACCGATTCGGCGGGTACTGGCAAGAAAAAATACCACGTGTGCTCGTGTCTTTGGCAGTGCCGAGTTGTTCTGCTGCCCTAAATAAATTTGTTCAGCAGTTAACGGCGGTTGCATATAAGCCCGCAAATAGGCTTCTACAGCTACGTTAATTTCTCCATGCTCCAATTACTTCACCGCCTTTCTTCCGACGCTTGTAAGGTTGTTTCCTTCGTCGTCAGGCTGATTGGTAAAGTCGGGATACGGCGGCACTTGCAAAGTTACTTCACAGTTAGCCCAGCCAACATTAGACCAGTCCTCAAACATTGCTGTGATTTTCCAAAATTCACCGGGCTTGCGCTCGATATAATCGCCTGTGCGTAAGATTGGAACGCGTGCAATACCTTCAATAGGTCTATTGTTATCGCTGGCAAGAAATATCTGTTCTGTATGCGCGGTGCTGTTGATGTTTTCGAGATGTTGCAAACGATTAGCTTCGTTTGGTTGAAACTGCACGTTTACAGTTGCAGGGCTAAAAAAAAGCGGTGTAACAATGCCGCTGATATTTTTTTGCCCGGCTGACTGATACAAGATAACTTGTTCGTCAGGATTTATGGCAGTTATAGCACTTCTAACCACCATGTGCAAATTAATTCCGTTCATCTGTTACACCCTCTTTATTTAACTTTTACGTTATTTGTGACTGCATTTATCATGGTAGACGTATCAATCAAAGCTCGGTAAGGGTCAGTTGCTACGGCGTTTTTGCCGCTTTGTGCTTTGCGCTGTTTCATGCGGATAGTGGCAGGGCTATTCGGGCGCGGGTCGTTCCACTCCCATTTTTTAATAGTATCCTGTATATCCGCTTTCATTTCTTTTGATACAGCAGTATAAGCATTTAAAAGCGCGCCGTTCTGCGCCGACTTACCTTTTAACAGGGCAGTAAGTTGCTTGCTCCATTTGTTTTGTTGTTCGTCTACAGTCCTTTGCATGAAGGGGCGTTCAGGAACGCCGCCTATGCCCTTATTTTGGATATAAGCAACATAGGCAACATTTATTCCGCTTGGATAGGTTGCGTCCGCTGTAAAGCCCGCCTGTGCTTCCGGCGTTTGTCTTACCAGATTTCGCAACTTCTTTTTCCAGTTACCGGATGTCCCTGTGCTGTTACCTGCAACAAGTTTGACTTTTAAACGCATAATAACGCCCGCCTGCTCTGTACTTTGCGGTTAGCGTCCAAAAAAGCATACCGCATTGTGTTTGGTTATACCAGTTAAGCGACATTGGGAGGGTATAGCTTGTTGATACCTTGCCCTGTGTCGCGCCGCTCAAAACGCCTACAACAAACGCTCCACGCTGCTGTAGCTCGCTTATATGGCAAGTGAGCAGGTAAAGCAGCGTTTTACGTTCGTCAAGGTCTTTCACGGCTGAATTGACGGAATTATTTAAAGCCAGTGTTGCTATTTTGAAGTTGTTTTCCAAAACAACATCATCTACACCCGCTAACTGCGGATACAGCTTTTTAAATTCTTCCGGGTCGAATATAACGATATTGTTATTATCAGCCATTTTTAAGCCCTCTTACTTAAAAGGGGTCGTTGAAGCAATAACCTTTTTCGGGTCAAGTGGCTCGTTCCCGTTACGCAGTTCTTTTCGTTCGTGGATTGCGCTTTTTGTAAAGCGGGTATCTCCGGTTGACGCAAAAATTAAACCGTTAATGATTCTAGGGTCTGATTTATGCTGTTTTTTAATCAGTTCCCACATATCCGCAGGAACGCCGAATGTCATACCGAACGCGCCACCGATTGGGTTTTTGCCCATTTCAAGCCCCGCAAGATGTTTGTTGTTGCCGTTAAATTTAACCTCGGCAAGACTACCGTTTGGCAGTCTTACAGCAAAAATCACGTCTTGATAAGAATTGCAGCATACCGTAACAGTGTCAACTTGTTTGGTCGGGGAAGCTTGAACAGGTTGTTTGGCGTTAACTTTTTCAACTTCCTTTTCCTCTACCTCGCTGACTTCGTCACCTTCGTTTGGGTCATAAGTAACGGGCTTTTCTTCCTCAATCACTTCTACCCCTGTCGGCTCGACTTCCTGCGGCAGTAAGGCTTCTGTATTCTTATCATCAACGATTGTTACAACTTCATCTTGTTTTACTTTTTTTGGTCTAGCCATGTAGCAGCACTCCTTTTTTGTATTTAGTGTAAATTATACGCCTGTCATTTTGCCGATTGCGAACGGTCTATAAATGATAGTGCCGTAGGACGAACCGACAAATTTTTGATGGAAACTGGAGCTTTCCGGAATTAAGCGCATAGCGCGGAATTTTTCGCTATATCCGATTTGAGCGGTCGGCAGTCCTTCGATTGTCGGAGCGACAAGGAGAATGGAAGTGCCGCCAGTTGCGGAAGCCAGTTCAGGCAATGCAACGAAACGGATTTTCGGGAAGTAGGTTTCCAACATCTGACGTGCAGAGATATTGAAGTCAGTTGCTTTGCCCAGTTGTACCTGTGTAGCGGGAGAGGTAGCAAGTACAAGTTCGGTATTAGCGTCAATGTGTCCTGCGCCACGGTCAGCCATTTTGCCGAACAGATACAGTACATCTTCGTAAATTTCTTTAGTAGATTTATCAGCCCACTGAGTTTTGGATGCTGCATTTGGCAGCGAACTAACAACAGCAGGTAAATTCGGGTCGTTGAGCAAACCGTAAATCTCCAAGCCTGCCACGCCATACAATGCGAATTTGTTGCTTGCAATGTCGATTACAGTAGCAGCGGCACGTTGTTTATCTGCTGCCAGTTGCAAACGTGCGCGGCTTGCAACATCGACTTCTCTATCGCCATAACGGATGTTAGTTTGATAGATGTATTGAGTTCTTACAGGAAAAGTCGGATTTACATCTGAAGCACCGCCTTGACCGTAATCGGCGTAAGCTTCAACCTCGCCTGTGATTTCGGAAGTCTGGAAGCGTGCATAAGAGGTTGTCCAGTCGCCTTTTTTAGCTTCTCCGAAAATTTCCCTTGCGCCACGGGTAGCGGTCAGGATAGGGATTACCATAGGGTCAATATAAGATGTAAATTCAACAGGAATACCGCTGTTAGCTGCGGTAACCATAGCAGCGTCATTTGCTAACTGGTCAATGCTATCGTTTGCCAAAATGCCACGGATAGGCGAGCCAGTATCGAAAATGATACCATATTTTTTCATCACGTCAAGCTGCTCTTGCAAGCCTAATTGATTTTCAAACATTTGTGTTTTCCCCTTTCATTAAGCCCAGTTGCTGATGACGATAATATCGCCTTTAGCACCGCCGCCGTTAATATTTACTACTTTGTAATCAGTTTTTACTGCATCATTTACAGAGTCTTCTGTGCTAGTTTTGATAGTACCGTCTGCAAGCGTTGCAAAAACGTTTTCCCCTACGGCTGCGGTTGTACCAGTGATAACAGCAAAGTCACCTTTGACTGCTACAGATACAGGAAAGCCTTTGGGAACAGTGTTGGAAGCTGATTCGTTATAGCCCAGCGGGTTAGTGATTTCACGCACTGCAAAGCCCAGCGGCGCACCTGTGCCTGTGGATTTTACAAAAGCGTCGTTATTTTTTTCGGTTGTCTTCCATACGAAACCGCCAATAGTTACGGTGTCGGCTGCGCAATAGCCTTTTTGAGTGCTTACTAAAGGATTGGTACTCATATGTTGACCGGGTACACCAATAGCAGGCAGGATGTTTACTTGTTCTTGAAATTTGTTAGCCATTTTTCTTTGCTCCCTTCTTATCGAATAGTGATGTTTTTCAGATTTTTCATGTATTCAGGAGTTTTTTCACTGGATACGCTGAATTTCTTGATTGCTTCGTCGTTAGCGTGGGTTACGTCAAAACGTTGTTTTTGCAACACGTCAACCATAGCTTTGTAAGATTCTTTGGGATATTTAGAAGTATCAATGCCTTTAGCTTGCAAGGCTCTTGCGTAGATATCTTCTGCACTGTCATACGCCATAGCGTCGACGTTACCGAGTGCGAAAGCGCAAGCGTTAGCGGCAGCGTTAAGTTTTTTCACGCGTTCCATAACATTTTTTTCCGCTTCTGCTTTAGCATTAGCCAGCAATGCGGGAAGTGCGTCTTTAGCAAGGTATTTTTCCTCACCTTCGCGCTCGTGGTCGCGGTCAATCCGTTTCGGATTGTCTTTTTCGTAACGCTCGCCTGCTTTGATACCCATTTCAAAACCCGCTTTAAAAGCAGGGTCTTTCATGCGTTCTTCGAGTTCATCATCTTCGGCTTTTTCTTCCTTGTCCTCGTCTTTAGCTTTTTTTGCTAAATATTCTTCCATGCCTTTACGCTCATGTTCTTTATCGAGTTTTGCGCGTTCTGCTGGATTCTTTTCCAATTTCTCGCCTTTGGATACGCCCTCGGCGTAAGTCAATTTTTCATCCATACCTTCACCGCCTTTTAATTCTAACAGTTTCGCCTTAATAGTGTCTTTTTGTGCAGCTTCCAGCCCTGTAAAGAATTTAT
>ERZ1673753.439-NODE-439-length-53068-cov-7.129289_pt1 | contig 53068 bp, 37 predicted proteins | sample MGYA00580201_ERZ1673753 | MGnify/ENA primary metagenome ERZ1673753 (study PRJEB41218, sample SAMN15661747) | gut metagenome | host: Homo sapiens | place: Canada: London | collected 2015-08-20/2019-03-30 | study: EMG produced TPA metagenomics assembly of... | reverse complement strand
TGATGATATTGGGGATACAGCTTAGTAGGGCTCAGGAGAGGCAGGTAAGCGGTACAGTCACTGATGCGGGTGACGGTACTCCACTTCCTGGCGTGACTGTGGTAGTGAAAGGGACTAGCACAGGAACATCCACCAACATCGATGGCTATTACGCTCTGAATGTTCCCGAAAATGCAATTTTGGTATTCTCTTTCGTTGGTATGAAATCTCAGGAAATAGTTGTTGGAACAAAAAATGTAATCAACGTAAAACTGGAGAGCGAAAGTATGCGTATGGATGAAGTTGTGGTAACGGCAATGGGATTAAGGAGAGCAGAACGGGGATTGGGTTACAGCGTTGCAAAAGTAGATGCGGACGAAGGAGTACAGAAAGCAGAACCGGATATCTTGAGAGCTTTGGACGGCAAAATTCCGGGTGTTGTCATCAACGCTCCTTCAGGAGCGGCTGGTAGTGCTACCCGTATCACCATAAGGGGGAATTCTTCCTTTTTAGGGAATAATCAGCCTCTTTACGTTGTAGATGGAATTCCTTATAGTAATAATGAAACGACCTCTTCCAATCAGGCCAGTGAGGCCGGAGGTGCCTACGGAAGCGGGCTTTCTACTTTAGATCCGAACGATATTGAAAGTATGAGTGTTCTGAAAGGAGCTGCTGCATCTGCTCTTTACGGTTCCCGGGCTGCCAATGGAGTCGTTTTGATTACTACAAAATCCGGATCTAAAAAAGCCAATGCACAAAAAGGGCTTGAAGTAACGCTTACGGGTTCCTATACTATCGAAACGATAGGTAAATTGCCCGATTATCAAAACAGGTACGGTACCGGTAATAATTTCCTTCCCGGCGGGGCTAACGGTTCCTGGGGGGCAGATTTTGCGGAAGTAACAGAAGTACCTTTAGATATATACGGAGGTGGTATTTACAGGGCTAATTACCCGGATTTACCTGAGATGGTTCCTTATAAAGCCTATAAAAATAATGTAAAGGATTTATTTCGGGTCGGTGGTATTTATGAAGGTTCTTTGAATATTTCCCAGGTGGGAGAAAAGGGTAATTTCAATACTACTATTTCTCGGATGAAACAGGACAGTTATATTCCGCATGCCGATTTTGAAAGATATTCCATCGGCGTAGGAGGAAACTATGAATTAGAAAATGGATTGCGTGCAGGAGGTAATTTATCTTATTCCCGCACCATCCAACACGGTCCTATGTATGGAAATAATCAGTCGAGCGGCATCGGGGCTTCTTCTTTCGCCCGGGCTTTAATCCTGGGACGTAGCTGGGATATGTCACTCCCTTATGAAACCCCATCCGGAGGTTCTCTGTTTTTCGTAGGAGATCAGGCAGATAATCCGTTATGGTCCTGGAAAAATAATAAAATCGAAACCACGATGGACCGTACCGTAGCCAAAATAAATCTGGGATACGATTTTCTGAGTTGGTTATCTGCCGATTATACCTTAGGTATCAACGATTATAAAATGGACCGTAAAGAAGTATTAAATCTGGGATCCCGGGCATTAGGAGGAAAAGGCCGTATCCTGACAGATGAATATAATACGCAGGAAATTGAATCTACTTTATTAATCAATATCAATAAAGATATAACTGAAGATATCGGTTTCAAGGCAACATTAGGGAACAATGTAAACCAGTTAACCGTCAAGCAAAGGAAGATTACAGGTTTAAATATCATGTCTCCGGGGGTATATAATCTGGAAAATACGGAATCTCAAACGGCAGAAGAATATTATTCAAGGAGAAGTTTATGGGCTCTCTTTGCAGATATAACCTTCGACTACAAAAATTATTTGTTTCTCGGCCTAAGTGCACGGAATGACTGGTCTTCTACACTGCCGAAAGATCACAGGAGTTATTTCTATCCTGCTGTTACCGCTTCTTTCGTATTTACAGATGCTTTTCATTTGAATAGCAAAGCTTTAAATTTTGGTAAAATCCGGGCCAGTTGGGCTAAAGTCGGGAATGATGCTAGCCCTTATTATAAAAATGGGACTTATTTGTTGGGGCAACCCTATTTAGGCCAGGCACAAATGGCATTGCGGGATGTCAGATTTGACCCGAAACTAAAACCGGAATTCACCTCTGAAGTAGAGGTCGGTTTAGACCTGCAAATGTTCAATAGCCGTCTGAATCTGGATTTTTCTTATTACAACCGGAACAGTACGGATCAGATTGCTCCTTTGAGCCTTCCTTATTCTACTGGTTATACCAGCTACTATACTAATTTTGGTAAGATGAATAATCGTGGATTGGAAATCGGTTTGGATGCTACTCCTGTCATTGCCGGGGGATTTAAATGGAATTTATACGCGACTTTCTCAAAGAACTGGAGTGAAGTAAAGGAACTGGTCAGCGGAGTGGAAGAAATTACCGTCGGAGGAGCATTCTCTACTCCGAAGCCCGTATTGGCAGTGGGACAACCTTACGGAATATTGAAAGGTACAAAATTAGCCAGGGATGAAGAAGGAAACCTTTTGGTTGACCCTAATTCAGGGGCTTATATCATTGCAGATGAAGAGGGATATATAGGAGACCCTAATCCTGATTTTAAGACAAGTTTGAGTAATACTTTTTCTTACAGGGGTTTTTCATTCAATATCATGTTTGATTTACAATACGGCGGATGCGTATACAGTACTTATATAACCGATCTTTTAGGAAGAGGAGTAACCAAAGACACGGAAGACCGTTTAGGTACCCGTATTCTTCCTGGAGTGTTGGCAGATCCGGCTACTAAAAAACCACTGTTGAATTCCCAGGGGCAAAAGATTCCGAACTATGTACAAATGACAGAAAGCGACCTTTACTTTGTCAGCAGTTCCTCTGTCTCTACATTTGCGATCAATGGTGTAGACGAAGTGGCTACTTACGATGCTACTGTACTTCGTTTGAGGGAATTATCGCTTAGCTATGACTTCCCTAAAAGGTGGCTGAAAAAGACTTTCTTAGGAAGTGCCAGTCTTTCTTTTGTTGCCCGTAATTTGTGGTTCTATGCTCCGAACGTACCCAAACACACCAATTACGATCCGACAGCAGGTAGTTACGGTGGAGGAAATGTGCAAGGTATTGACTATACCTCGGCTCCTTCGGCCAAACGTTATGGCTTTAACCTGAAGTTGACATTCTAAATACGAAACGATATGAAAATAAGATATTTTACCCCAATCATTACGGGAGTGTTTCTATTATTTGTTACAAGTTGTCAGAAAGACTTCCTGGACATTAACACTGATCCTAACCTGCCGACTACGGCAGAATTACCGAAATTACTTACGAATGTAGAATACAATGCCGGTATGACTTTTGCTCCGGGATACTATATGGGTTCAATACTTCCTTCTTATGTACATCATCTTACTTCCCGGGAAGTAGATAATTATGGCATCTCGGCAACTGCTGCGAATCTCGGCAATACCTGGCTGCAAGCCTATGTATCCACATTGAAGAATGCAGATGCCGTGATTACTTCAGCTGAAGCGGAAGAAAATATGATTTATGCAGGTATTGGTAAATTAATCAAAGCTTATATCTTTTCCAGTCTGGTAGATCTCTGGGGTGATATTCCTTACAGCGAATTTAATATTGAAGCTATTACAGCTCCTAAATTAGATGCCAGCCAGGATATTTACAATAGCTTGATCAGTCTGGTCGAAGAGGCCAAAGCAAATTTAAACGATACAGAAGCTGCCAATTTGTTGAGACCCAAGGATGCAGATATTATTTATAAAGGAGATGTCGAGAAATGGACCCGTATGGCCAATACTCTTGAGTTGAGGTTATTAGTTCAGTCCCGGAAAGCGAAGGGAGAAATTACAGATTGGTCCGGTAAGCTGACAGCTTTACTGAACGAAAATAATTTTTTACAAAACGGAGAAGATTTTGAGTTAAAACATTCTGCACAGGATAACCCGGACGAACGGAATCAAGCTTATGTAGATGAGTATCTGGGCGGACAAAGTACTTATTATATCAGCCCCTGGTTTTATGAAATTATGGCCGGTAAAGTCTATAATGCCAAAGAAAATCCATTTGCTGGTATCACGGATCCCCGGATTCCTTATTACTGGGTAAATCAAAAGAAAGCGACAGATGAAGCCCAGAATGAAACGGATTACCGGGACGGAGCTTTTATTTCCATACTCATGGCTTCCAATTCTTCAGCTGCAGGTAATGATCAAAGAGCTACATCTACTTTTATCGGTATTTATCCCTGTGGTGGAAAATATGACGACGGACAGGGTGGAAAATGTGATCAAAGTGTAGGAAATGGAATTGCTCCGGAAAAAATGATCCAGGCCTATTCGGTTCCTTTTATGTTGGCAGAATTGGTTTTGGCAGGAGAGATTTCCGGAGATGCGAAAGCTTATTTGCGGGAAGGGATAGAGAAATCCGTCTACCATGTCAATAGCGTATCTGTGGCTAGCAATGCCTCTGTTCCTACAATTGATAATGAAACCCTGGATGCATTTATCGAAGCAATAATGAAAAAATACGATGCAGCATCGGCAGAAGGCAAATTGGAAATCGTAATGACACAGAAATGGATTGCTAATTTCTTTAACAGCGTAGAAGCTTACAATGACATTCGGCGTACCGGTTACCCGAAATTGTTTGCTCCGGCAAACGGAGAGGCCGTTTCTCCTTATCTCAGGGATAAAACACCGACAGTTGGTCCGCAGACTGTACCTTTAAAAGGATTAAATGCTTTCCAAAGAATTATGTGGTATCCCAACAGTGAAATCAGTCGGAATCCCAATGTTAAAAACAGTGGACGCAATGTCTCGTCTTCAAATGTATTTTGGGATAAATAGCTTTTAACAATATAAAACACCAGAAATATGAGACAAATTAAAACAATATTCATAATCGGTTTACTAGCCATCGCTTTTAGCAATTGTGACAGGGATCTTCCTTATCCTCTGGACGACGTTAAAAGAGGAGTTGCTATCGATGTAACCCGTGTAGAAGGTTCTGATGGTGTTCTAAATGCCGGAACAACCGCAGGAAATTACAAAATACAACTGATGATTCCTCCTCAGCAAGGAGATTACAGTTATATGAAAAATGCGGAACTTATGTGTATATACACGAATGCAGCTAAAGAGGTAAAAACGGTCATTGTAGAAGATAACATTACTACCTTCCCGGTTGAAATCACTTTAAATATGGAAAAAATCTGTCAGCAGCTGGGGATAGAAGCACCTGAACTGGGCGACAATATGAGTTTTACTACGAATGTCGTTCTGAATAGTGGTTTTGTCGTTCCAGGCTGGACTTCTGAAATGGGTTTTAACAACAAATTATTTACCGGCTGGCAAATCGGTAGCCGGACTTATTCCTACCGGGTAAGCTATACGGCCTTTTGTCCTTTTGTGGAGGAAAATTTTATCGGACCGGCTATATGTAGTGAAGACGGAACAGAATATCCGGTAAATGTATCTGCCTTGCCGGCAGGTGATCTGCCCGAATCTATTCCGGAAGGAATATCCGAAAGTGATTTATTCGGAATACTTGTTACCGATATTTGGGATACCGGGGGAACCTTGAAAATATGGATTAATAAAGTAGATTATTCTCTGATCATTCCGGCTCAAATGGTTTGTGCCGGCTGGTATCAAGGTTTTGATTTCTGGATGGGCTATTATACCCCCGCTACAAACGCCCAAGCTTCTACTTGTGATAATGCACTTTCTTTTACATTGAGTGCAGATGTGCCGGATGCCGGAGGAGGATTCGGAGACGTATCTTATGTTATTACTGTCACGGGTGAATAAATAACGAATCCTTCTCCTTATGTCTGCCTAAGAAGTTTAGGCAGACTTTTTGAGGAAATAAGGCTTTCTTGGTGGTTTTCAGCGAGAAAGCCTTTGTTGTATAATGTTGTAAGTTCCTTTTGCAGCGAAACTACAAGCGAAACTCACATTTCCGGAAAAATCCCTGGAATTACTTTTATAGGTAAAAATTAAGACCTATAATAGCATTAGAAACTTTATAAACAAAAATTGAAAAACAATATAAGCAAAAGAACGTTACAAAAAGCGAAAAGAATCATTTGCTTTTTCTATTGAGGAATTGTTTATTTTTATGAAATATAAAAATGATTAATTTTATTTTTTGGAAAGATTATTTCAGGCCTTTTTAATTCCTTTCTCCGGTAAGTATATTTTAAAAAATTGAATTGTTTTAGCTTATTTTTGATAATAATTGTGTATAATTGCGAATTAAAAAATTACAAACTTAAACCAATATTAATCCCAAAGTATGAAATTTAAATTATTTGCTGTATTTATTCTTATTTTCCTGTTTTCGTGTCAGGACGATGAACTTAGGGAAAAAAATTTAGAAAATGATCCAGGAGAGATCGTGATAGATGAAGATGCTTACCTGAAAGGTTGTATAAGAATTCGCTTAAAAGCAAGTGCAGAACCACAATTACAATTGACTTCGGTGAATGGTAAAGCGCAGACCGGGTTTACTCAGTTGGATGAATTAGCGGTCCGTTTAGGAGCTTCCAGAATTGAACGTTTATTTCCTTATGCTGGAAAATTTGAAGCAAGAACCCGGAAAGAAGGTTTACATTTATGGTACAATGTTTATTTTGACGAAGATATACCCACGACCCGGGCTATTTCTGATTTTTCGGATATTCCTGAAATTGATTATGTGGAACCAATCCGTAAGATTATAAGGGTAGGAGGAACAGATAAAATTGTTTATGCAGAGACTCAGCAAGCCATAGCAGTAGCTTCTTCGTCTGCAATGAATGATCCGCTTTTGACGGATCAATGGCATTATCAGAATGACGGAAGTTTGGCGTATTCAAAAAGAGGGGCTGATATCAATTTATTTAAAGCTTGGGAAGTGACTCATGGATCGCGGGAAGTGATTGTAGCAATCGTAGACGGAGGTATTGATGTGGATCATGAGGATTTAGCGGCTAATATTTGGATAAATACAGCTGAGAAGAATGGAACGACAGGGAGAGATGACGATGGGAACGGATATAAAGATGATATTTATGGTTGGAATTTTGTCGATTACAGTGCAACGATTGTGGCTCATTCACACGGTACGCATGTTGCCGGGACGGTTGCTGCTGTAAATAATAACGGTAAAGGAGTATGTGGAATAGCCGGAGGAAGTGGTAATGGGGATGGAGTACGTTTGATGAGCTGTCAGATTTTTAAACCGAACCCCAATAATCCGGAGAAAGATATGGGGACTGGTCTGTTGCCTGCTGCTATCAAATACGGAGCAGACAATGGGGCTGTTATCTCTCAGAATAGCTGGGGTTTTGAAAACGGGGGCTCGGATGCTTCTACCCGGGCAGCGATCGATTATTTTATCAAATATGCCGGTATTGACGAAAACGGAAATCAGACAGGTCCTATGAAAGGAGGGATAGTTATTTTTGCAGCAGGAAATGAAGATATGGATTATATGGCTTATCCCGGAGCTTATGAGGAAGTCCTTTCAGTTGCGGCAATGGCTCCGGATTATGTAAAAGCCTGGTATTCAAATTTTGCAAATTGGGTAGATGTTACCGCTCCCGGAGGGACCCAGGGACTCGGATATAAGTATACCGATAAATGTATGGTATTAAGTACGCTCCCGGACAATAAATACGGATATATGCAAGGAACTTCAATGGCTTGTCCTCATGTATCCGGAATTGCTGCTTTGGCTGTTTCTGCCAAAGGCGGACCTGGTTTTACACCGGAGGCTTTGAGAAAAATACTGTTGGAAGGAACCAAAGACATTGATACTTATAATCCTGCATACAAAGGAAAAATGGGGGCTGGCTATATCGATGCGAGCCTGGTATTAGGGGGCGGTTCCGGAATTCCTCCTCAGTCAGTAGAAGACTTGAAAGCCAGCTGGAAGGCTTTTTCTGTTGACTTAAACTGGGTAGTACCGGTAGATGAGGACGATGAAAAACCAGCTAGTTTTGAAATATATTGGAGTACCTCTTCTTTGTCGGGAGTGAATTTGAATACAATTTCGGTAAAACAAAGGCAGTCAGTAGATATAGGGGATAAAAATGTGGGAGACATGATGGAAGCTACTGTCAGTGGATTAGAAATAGGAAAAACATATTATATTGCCGTTGTTGCAATCGATAGCTGGGGAAATACTTCAGGGGCAGCTTATGTAAGCGGAATGACAGTAAATAATCCTCCTCAGGTAATAAAGGATTTGGAAAATTTGTATTTTGGTAAGTTAGGAACTTTACATCAGGTTACTTTAGCTGATTATTTCGAAGATATGGACGGAGAAAAGTTGAAATATGAAGTAGAAGTCAATCAGAAGGGTGTAGTGAAGACAGAAATCAGTAATGAGGGAGTTTTGACGATTACCGCATTGAAATATGGTACGGTGGAAGTAACTGTATCGGCTAGTGATTCTCAGACATCCTGTAGTTCAACTTTTGTATTGACTTCCCGGGATGATTCCAGAGAAATTGATCTTTATCCGAGTCCGGTTACAGATAAATTGCATATCCGGATGGGAGAAAAGATTAGTGGGGCTATCAAGGTGAATATCTATAATACTGCAGGCGCATTGGTGGTGAAAGAAAATACAATCATAAGCCCTTATGCTCCGGTAGAAATTGATATGAGTAAGCTGAGTGGCGGTTCCTACTTAGTAGTTGTTAATTATGGAGGAAAAGAGATAAAAAATAATATAATTAAATTATAAAATTATGTGGTGTAAATTTCTATATATCAGTTTATTTATTTTAGGACTTCCTATTTTAAAGGTGTCTGCTCAGCAAAGTAATTCTGAAGCGGCAGCTTTTTTGAAAATTACTCCGGATGCCCGTTCAGCCGGTATGGGAGATATAGGTGTTGCCTTGCCGGTCCAGGCATTTGCTTTCTATCACAATGCTGCTGCCATTGTGTTTGCTCCTGAAAAAGCTGCTGTAGCTTATTCTTATATACCTTGGATGAGGGATAAAGTTTCCGGTTATGATTTTCATACGGGAGGCGGTTATTTCAAGATAGGAGAAAAGCAAGGTATCGTAGCCGGATTCCGGTATTTTACAAATCCGGCAGTGGAAATTACGGATGGAGATGGAAATGTAACCGATAAGGCAGAACCTAAGGAATGGGCTATAGATTTAGGGTATTCCCGTTTGATTGCTAAAAATTTTGCTGTGGCTCTTACTGCACATTACATTTATTCAGATATGGGCATTGCCGACGCAGCATCTGCCGTTGCTTTTGATTTGGGTTTGTATTATCACCATAAAACGCAGTTATTGGAAGGTGCCGTTTGGACGGTAGGCTTACAAGTGGCTAATATTGGCACGAAAATTAAATATGCTGATACAAAGTATGATCTGCCTGGAATGGCTAAATTAGGAGGTTCCCTCTCCCTTCCGTTCTCGAAAAATCATCAGTTGTTATGTGGTGTAAATCTCGATTATCAGTTTATTCCTTCCGGTAGCGAATTGTTTAGCGCTGGCATTGGAGCTGAATATACTTTCAGACAATTGGTGTCCCTCAGAGGAGGGTATCATATTGCCGATGAAGATAAAGGCGGGGAAAATTATGCAACAGTTGGTTGTGGAGTTCATTTCTGTAATTTTACAGGAGATTTTTCCTGGCTGGCTGCTGATTCCGACAGTGCATTGAAAAATACTTACCGGGTGACTGTCGGCTATAAATTTGGAGGAAACAGAAAGTAAACAAACTTTGGGGAAAGTTTATACTTTTCCCCAAACCGATTTTAAAATAAAAAGTGGATTTAAAGAATTTGAATAATTTCTTAAATCCACTTTTTGTTGAGAAATATTGTAAAACTACTCTTTAAGTATTCAGTTACAATATGGCTTTTATCCTTTCTGCCAATGATGTTTTGGGAGCAGCCCCTACCTGTTTGTCAACCACTTCCCCGTTTTTAAAGAAAAGAATAGTTGGGATATTTCGTATTCCAAAACGGGCTGCCGTACCCGGACTGCTGTCGACATCCACTTTTGCCACAACGAGTTTTCCGGCATATTCAGTAGCAGCCTCTTCTACAATAGGCATCATCATTTTGCATGGGCCGCACCATTCTGCCCAGAAATCCACTAAAACCGGTAATTCCGATTGCAGTACTACTTCCTCAAAATTTGAATCATTAACAATTATAGCCATAATAATTATTTTAAAAGTTCATATTTATCTGTAGGGTAAGATAAAACCGTTCAGGCGGTTTTATCTGCTTTTCTAAAAAGATCTCTTTGTTCTTTATTTTAGAAATTTAGTGTTTTTACCTTATAAAGGTGTACAAAATCCAGTGATTTTACCTCATTTTTTTTGCAATATCAGGGGATTTTGCTTCGCTTTGCTTACAAAATCTGACGATTTTGCTTCGCTTTGCTCTGCGAAATTAATTAATTTTCATTTTAATGGCATCATTATTTTCAAAATATTCGTATAATTCTCTCGAACGTTCTATTTTACAACTTCTTGAGAACATTTTGACGTTATAACCATTCTGGTCGTAAAGTATAAAATTTAAAGGGACGTGGTTCGTCTTTTTATCAGTAGAATGTTTTAAGATAAACTGATTGTTTATTTCATTCAACGTTTCAAAAGTCAGTTGACTGATATCGACCATCAAAGTAATGGATTTGATCAATTTTTCTCCAATGACATTTAATAAATCGATGCTGTTGATGTTGAATGAGAGTTCGTTCGGATCGTTACTCCATTTTTTGGTTTGCACTCTCCCTTTAATATATATAGCGGTTTCCAGAATAAAATAGTTGCGATATTTAATATAATCTTCTCCAAAAAAAGGTAATTCATAAGTACCGCTGAAATCTTCTATGGTGAGGATTCCGAAATCGTTCCCTTTCCTGGTTTTTCCTTCCCGTTTGTTAATGATAATACCGGCAATTGTGATATCTTTTTCCCGTAGAGCATTCAGGTTGCTGCTAAGTTCTTCCAGAGGAGTACACAGGGCTTTAATTTCCAGTTTAAAGGGATCTAAGGGATGCGACGTTAAGTAAATCCCAATCAGTTCTTTTTCTTTTTTCGATTTTTCCAGTTCTGTCCAAGGTTCACAATGCGGGATATTAGGCCGGGCTACTTCATACCCCTCCATACCTCCGAAAAGAGATACCTGTAAATTCAGACTGTCTTTTTGATTTTTTTGTCCGAAATTAATCAATGTATCCAGTATAGTGCTTGTCGCATCAATCGGCTGAAAATATTGGGCCCGGTGGTAACCGAAACTATCCAATCCTCCTGCTATGATTAGATTTTCGAGGGTTTTTCTATTTACGCTTTTATAATCGATCCGTTCAAAGAAGTCAAATACATCCTTATAAGGGCCGTTTTTCGCCCTTTCTTCGATGATTTTATCTGCAGCTCCTTCTCCTACCCCTTTAATTGCTGCCATTCCGAAACGGATATCTCCTTTACTGTTCACCATGAAATCGTTGAAGGATTCGTTAACATCGGGGGCCAATACCTTTAGTCCCATCCTCTTGCATTCATCCATGAATACAGTGACTTTTTCAATCTGGGAAAGGTTGTTACTCAAGTTGGCTGCCATAAATTCTGCGGGATAATGAGCTTTCAGGTAACCGGTCTGATAGGCGATATAAGCATAACAAACCGAATGTGATTTATTGAAAGCGTAGGAAGCAAAAGCTTCCCAATCTCCCCAGATTTTATTTACTAAAGTTTCTACATCTTTCCCGACATCCTGGCAACCTTTGACAAAATCCGGATTATTCCGGCATCCTTGAATAAACTGGTCTTTCAGCTTGTTCATGGTGTCAATTTGTTTTTTGCCCATAGCTTTCCGCAAAGTGTCCGACATACCCCGGGTAAAGTTACCCAAGGCCCTGGATTGAAGCATGACTTGTTCCTGATAAACAGTGATTCCGTAGGTATCTTTCAGGAAAGGTTCCATCATGGGATGGTCGTATACTATAGGTTCTTCCCCATGTTTTCGTTTAATGAACTGGGGAATATATTCCATCGGTCCCGGACGATAAAGGGCATTCATAGCAACCAGGTCCTCAAAACGGTTGGGTTGCAAAGCCTTCAGGTGTTTTTTCATACCGGGCGACTCGAACTGGAACAGTCCGGTCGTTTCTCCCCGGGAAAAAAGTTCAAAGGTTGCTTTATCGTCCAGCGGGATTTGATTTTCATCTATTTCCAAGTGTTTGGAGGCTTTGATATTTTCCAGACAGGTTTTTATAATGGAAAGCGTCCTCAGTCCCAGAAAATCCATCTTAATCAAACCGATCGGCTCTACGAAATGCCCGTCGTACTGAGTCGTCATCAGACTTTCTCCTTCAGTAGGCATAATCGGGATATGTTCTGTAAGGGGATCCCTGCTGATCAATATACCACAAGCGTGTACCCCTGTCTGACGTACGGAACCTTCCAAAATTTCTGCCAATTGGATGGTTTTGGCAATAAGAGGATTGGGGGATTTTTTTTCTTTTTCTAAATCCGGGTTTTCCTTGTAAGCTTTTTTTAAAGTCATTTTAGGGGCTTCCGGAACCATTTTAGCCAAGCGGTTTGCCTCTGAAAGATCCAGCTTCAATACCCGGGCTACGTCTTTAATTGCCATCTTCGCGGCCATACTTCCGAAAGTAACGATATGGGCCACCTTATCTGCTCCGTATTTTTGGGTCACCCATTCCAATACACGCTGGCGCCCGTCATCGTCGAAGTCTACGTCGATATCCGGTAAGGATATGCGGTCCGGATTTAAAAAACGTTCGAACAGTAAATCATATTTTACCGGATCTATACTGGTTATCCCAAGGCAGTATGCTACAGCGCTGCCGGCTGCTGATCCCCGGCCGGGACCTACGATTACCCCCATATCACGGGCTGCCTGGATAAAATCCTGAACGATTAAGAAATAGCCTGGGAACCCCATCGTTTTCATGATGTGAAGTTCAAATGCCAACCGTTCCTGTAACTCCGGAGTAAGTTGCTCCCCGTAACGTCTGACAGCTCCTTTCATCGTTAAAGCTTTTAAGTAATCGGCTTCCAGCTTAATACGATAGAGTTTTTCATACCCTCCCAATTTTTTTATTTTTTTATGGGCATCTTCAGCTGACATGACGACCTCCCCTTTTTCGTTCCGGGTGAACTCATTGAATAAATCTTCTGTTGTAAATTGTTTGCGATATTCATCTTCTGTGCCGAATTCCGTAGGAATGGGAAAAACAGGCATAATGGGATCGGAATCAAGTTGGTATTCTTCAATTTTATCAGCAACTTCCTGCGTATTTTCTATGACCTGTGGAATATCCTTGAATAACTCGACCATTTCACTGGTTGTTTTAAACCATTCCTGGCGGGTATAGCGCATACGGGTGGGATCGTCAATATCTTTGCGGGTATTTAGACAGATTAGCATATCATGAGCTTCTGCATCTTCTTCATTGAGAAAGTGTACATCATTGGTCGCAATCACTTTAATTCCTAATTTTTCTCCGATTTGAAGAATGTGTTTGATACAAAGTTCTTGATTTTCATATACCTCCGATCTTAATTTCGGATCTGCTGCCGGATGCCGCATGACTTCCAGGTAATAATCATCTCCTAACAGGTCTTTGTACCATTGGGCAGCAGCTTCTGCCCCGGCAATGTCTCCGGCCATAATCTTTTGTGAGATTTCTCCGCCCAGACAGGCAGAAGAAATAATCAAACCTTCATGATGTTTTTCCAGCAAGGCTTTATCAATGCGGGGACGATAATAAAATCCGTCAATAAAGGCAACTGAACAAAGTTGTACGAGGTTGGTATATCCTTGCTGATTTTTGGCCAATAGAATGAGGTGTTCTCCGGAACGGTCAATGGGTTTTTCTTTGCGGTATAAAGATTCACGGGCAACATAAGCTTCGCATCCCAATATGGGTTTTATCCCTTTTTTGCGGCAGGTATCATAAAAGAGTTTAATCCCGAACATATTTCCATGGTCTGTAAGGGATAAGGCTGTCATGCCATCGGCTATTGCCTTGTCAATCAAGCCGGGGATGCTGGCAGCTCCGTCGAGTATAGAGTATTGTGAGTGAACGTGAAAGTGTGTAAATTTCATCCTGAAAAATTTAGGAATTAAAAGCCGGTAAATTTAATTGTTTCAGTTTATATATCTTTTTGTTTTCAGTTTTTTAAATGTTGAATCGTTTCCTCTATTACCCGGGGGAAGTGTTCGTATTCCAATGCATGTACTTTTTGGGCCAGGCTTTCTGGTGTATCTTTTGTTTCAATCTGGCAACGGGCCTGAAAAATCGGGCTTCCTTCATCGTATCGGTTATTAATATAATGAATGGTAATTCCGCTTTCTTTTTCTCCTGCTGCAATGACGGCTTCATGTACCTTCATCCCGTACATTCCTTTTCCTCCGTAATGGGGGAGCAAAGCCGGATGAATATTGATGATTTTATCGGGGAAAGCAGATACAATAAAGGCAGGCATCAGCCATAAAAATCCGGCTAATACGATAAAGTCAATTTGGCGTTCCTGCAAGGTTTGGAATACCTTTTCCGGGTCTTTCAAATCTTTGCGGTCAAACAAAAAAGTAGGTATATTGTATTTTTCAGCTCTTTTTAAAACATAAGCGTCTGGTACATTACAAAAGACCGAATCAACGGATATTTCAGGCCTGGAAATGAAATATTGGATGATATTTTCGGCGTTAGAACCTGATCCAGAGGCGAATATTGCTATTTTTTTCATCTTGTAAAACATTAAAAATCAATTGCATAAAGGTAATAAAACTTATATTCCTGTCAAAAAATTTTTTAGAAAAAAAATAAACTCTAACTTTGCGACGAGTTTTGATAAATATGCGTATGGAAAAATACGTGTGAGAGTAAAAAATAAATGTCTAATTAAAATTTAAAGTTATGTCTGACATTACAAGTAGAGTTAAGGCTATCATCGTTGACAAATTAGGAGTGGATGAAACAGAAGTTACTCCGGAAGCTACATTTACAAATGATTTGGGAGCTGACTCTTTGGATACAGTAGAATTGATTATGGAATTGGAAAAAGAATTTAATATTACCATTCCGGATGATCAAGCTGAAAAGATCACTACTGTAGGTGATGCTATCTCTTATGTAGAAGCTAACGCAAAGTAAAAAACCAATAACAATTCTATGGATTTGAAACGAGTAGTAATTACAGGTCTTGGAACAATCAACCCTCTTGGTCATAACGTACCGGAGTTTTGGGACAATTTAGTAAAAGGTGTCAGTGGCGCCGGTCCTATTACTCGTTTTGATGCATCAAAATTTCGTACACAATTTGCCTGTGAAGTAAAAGATTACGATCCGGTTTCTTATTTTGATAAGAAAGAAGTTCGTAAAATGGATCTCTATACGCAGTTCGGGTTAATTGCAGCCCGGGAGGCGCTTCAGGATTCTGGTCTGGATGTGGAACAGGAGAATGTAAAGAGAATTGGTGTAATTTGGGGAGCTGGAATTGGCGGCTTGCAGACGTTTTTCGAAGAATGCCGGGACTTTGCGCTAGGAGAGGGGACGCCGAGATTCAACCCTTTTTTTATACCTAAGATGATTGCGAATATGGCAGGCGGTATGATTGCTATAGAACATGGATTTAAAGGTCCTAACTATACGACTGTATCGGCTTGTGCCTCATCGGCTCATGCCTTGGTTGATGCATTAGACCTTATACGTTTAGGAAAAGCTGATATTATTATTGCCGGTGGTTCAGAAGCTGCTATTACAGTTCCGGGTGTCGGTGGTTTTAGTGCCATGAAAGCGATTTCTACGCGTAATGATGATCCGAAGACAGCTTCCCGTCCGTTTGATGTGGACAGAGACGGTTTTGTCATCGGTGAAGGTGGTGCTTGCCTTGTCATTGAAGAATACGAACATGCTGTAAAGAGAGGAGCCAAAATTTATGCGGAATTAGCCGGAGGCAGCGCAAATTGCGATGCTTATCATATGACAGCTCCTGATCCGACCGGAGAGGGGGCTTGTGACGTAATGCTCGGTGCTCTTGAAAATGCTGGTCTTAAACCTGAGAATGTAGATTATATAAATGTTCATGGTACTTCAACCGGTTTGGGAGATGTGGCTGAACCCAAAGCAATTCAGAAAGCTTTTGGAGAACATGCTTATAATTTAAATATCAGTTCGACTAAATCAATGACAGGTCACCTGTTGGGGGCAGCCGGAGCAATAGAAGCTATTGCTTGTGTTTTGGCTGTGAAAAATGATGTGATTCCTCCCACCATTAACTTCCAGAATCTCGATCCGGAGCTTGATCCTAAATTGAATTTCACATTCAATAAAGCTCAGCAGCGAACAGTGAATGTGGCCATGAGCAATACTTTTGGCTTTGGTGGACACAACGCTTGTGTCGTTATTAAAAAATAATCACTTCTAATTTTTTGGGCGGTGGTTAGGAAAATCATTCAATCCATAAGACTTTATCTTCACAGGAACGATAAGTTTTATGGATTGTCTATTTCTCAAATTGGCTTTGTCCCGGGTAACCGGAATTTGTATAAGCTGGCTTTGCTTCATAAATCTGCTTCCCGGTATACAAAAAACGGTACTGTCCTGAATTATGAACGGCTGGAATTTTTAGGAGATGCCGTATTGGGAGCAATTGTTGCAGAATTACTTTATAAGTTTTTTCCGATTAAAGACGAAGGATTTCTGACACGCGTCCGTTCTAAAGTAGTAAGCCGGGAATCTTTAAATGAACTGGCCATTAATATTGGTTTAGACAAAGCTGTAGTGGCTAAGTCCGATATATCTAAAAACAAACATGTATACGGAGATGTATTCGAGGCTTTTATCGGCGCTATGTTTCTGGATCAGGGATTCGGTAATACGAAGAAATTTATTGAAAAATTTATTTTCCCGAATTTTTTTAATATCCGGGATCTGGTTACTATTGACCGGAATTATAAAAGTCGGTTGATTGAATGGGGACAAAAAAACAGGAAAGAATTGTTTTTTGATGTTCACGAAAATCAAAAAAATCATAAAAACCGGTTTGAATGTATGATCTCAATTGACGGAACAGTGATGGGAAATGGAAACGGAGCCTCTAAAAAAGAAGCTGAACAAAATGCTGCTGAACAAGTGATTGAAAAACTTATGGATGAGGCTGAAGGCAAACTGGAGATATAAGCGGAAATCTTTTTGAAAAAATATAGCTGAAAACGATTTTACCGATTTCAACTATATTGTTTTTACATTTAACCGATTATCTTACTCTTTCCACATAAGTTCCTTCGGCCGTATTGATGCGGATTTTTTCTCCCATTTCAATGAAAAGAGGCACCATAACTTTTGCTCCGGTCTCTAATTCTGCCGGTTTTAAAGCAGTAGAAGAAGCTGTATCTCCTTTTAAACCAGGTTCTGTATAAGTAACTTCCAATACTACAGTCGGTAATAATTCTACATATAGAGGAGTCTCTGTATCAGCGTGCACTACCATTTCCACTGCATCTCCTTCTTTTAAAAACTGAGGAGCATTGATGAGCTCTGCCGGAATGTTAACCTGATCATAGGTTTCTGTATGCATCATTACATAATCTTCTCCGTCTTTGTATAAAAATTGAAATGGACGGCGCTCGATACGGGCAGTATCAATTTTTACGCCTGAAGTAAATGTATTTTCCAGTACTCTGCCCGTTTTTACATTTCTGAGTTTAGTTCTTACAAATGCCGGACCTTTACCGGGTTTTACATGTTGAAACTGAACGATTGTATATAAATCGTCTTTAAATACGATACACAATCCGTTTTTGAAATCAGCTGTTGTTGCCATATATTTAAGCTTATTTTAAAAATTTATATTTTACTTTTCCGTCTGAATTTCCTGAGGTTTCAGATCTTGATTCCTTTTTTCTTCAGCGGCAAAAATAATAAAAACTTTCTATATTTTACTGATATAAAATCAGATCAAACGTATTAAAATAAAAATGCTTGCCTGATTCTGGGAGAGATCCGGTTTATCACTTCCCTTTTTAGACCGTTTATTTTCCGAACGGCCGGAATCGAAGGATCTCCCTCCGTTTTCCCAGGGGGGATTTCTCAGGAATTAAAAGCATGTTTTCCCGTGCAGGTATTTTTAAACAATTTTATGTTTCGGAGTAGTAGCGATAAAATCTTTAAGATAGAAAGGTTCGAAATAAGCAACACTTTCAAATTCCTGTGCTTTGAATTTTTGCTCTGCGATCTCTGCCAGATGTACAGCGGAGGCAACTCGGTTATTTAAATAACAGGCGTTAGGAGAAATCAACGTATTTTTTATTTTTTCACTTCCGTCTCCGAAGAAGTAAACTTTATGGGCTGCTAAAATAGCGGAAAAGGAATGTTCATCAATGATTTCAGCTTTTGTATCTACCATCGTCCGGTTTTCTGAGTCAAAAAAAGCTGTATATACTTCCATCCTTCGGGCATCAATCATCGGACAGTACCAGGCTTCTTCTTTAATTTGCCCGGAAACGGAACGGGCTAATGCCTGAAGTGTATTAATCGCAATAAGAGGCTTGGAGGCACCGAAACAAAGTCCTTTGGCCATAGACACTCCTATCCGCAAACCGGTATAAGAACCGGGTCCCATACTTACAGCGACAGCATCCAGGGCTTGTGCTTCTAAAGCGCACTCCTGTAAAAGTTCCTGTATAAATGTTCCCAGCAAAAGAGAGTGGTTTAAACCTTCTGAATTTTCTTTTATTCCCAGAATTTTTCCCTCTTTAGCTAGTGCTACGGAGCAAACGGATGTTGCGGTTTCTATATTGAGAATCAGAGCCATAATTGTTCGAAAGTGAGGTAAAGATGAATTATTTTTATTGTAAAATTCTGCGTTTATTTTCGAAGAATTTGAATACTTCCGTCCATTTCCAGTTTAATAATGCTGGAAGGACTACAAGGCCTGGTTTCCGTTTGGCGGAAATCCACTACGTAATCTACGGCATTTTTAATTTCTTCACTAATATCGGAAAAACAACTGGGGGAGGGCTGCCCGCTTATATTGGCTGAAGTAGAAACGATGGGTTTCCGGAACCGGAAAAGCAGAGCTTTGCTAAATGGCTCTTCAGTGATCCGGATCCCGATGGTTTGATCCGTATTTATCAGATTTGCAGCTAAATTCCGGGCATTCGGATAAATGATGGTGGTCGGTTTATTACTTACTTCAATAAGCTGCAGTGCAATTTCCGGTACATCTGCATAAGAAGCGATTTTCCCGGCGTCGTCCAGTAAAACGAGCATGGATTTATTGTCTTCTCTCTGCTTTAGTTTATAGATTCGTTGTACTGCTTTTGCATCGGTGGCATCACAGCCGATACCCCAAATCGTATCCGTAGGGTACAGGATGATCCCTCCTCGTTTGAGGACCTCAGTTGCCTGAAAGACCTCTTCTTTTAATTTAGCTTCCATAAGTTGGTATAGACCGTTTTTGAATAAAAATTTCCGGATAGCATTGTAATTCCAGCCTTGCGAAAGTACGAAAGTTTCCCTGATAATAAAAATGTTCCGTAAAGAATCCGGTTTTGTTATTGAAAAAGTAAATCCGGTATTTTATGCGTAACGGTAAAATAATTGCAGTAATTGAGGGGAAGTAAACAGAAAATATATATAAAATAAAGATAAACGGAATTGCATTTACCCAATCCCTCTTCATTTATTCAAGAGGGATCAGGATAAATTGATTATACCAGATGTTTTATTAATTCACTGCGTTCCCCGTAAAGCATATCGATGACAGGCATTTCGATTAAGGTATAACACCCAGGCTGCTGGCGTAAAGCTGCCCTGGCTGCCGATACCAGAATCTGTCCTGTGAGAGCCGGGTTATTGATTTTCATATCAAATTCGAATAATTGATTTTGGGTTTTCCCCGATACTCCTTTACGTGTCAGATTAACTCCGTGTCCCATATCCAATAAAGCATCTACGCATTTTACTTGTAAAACATGGGTTTCATCGTTTGCAAAATAAGGATCTGTTTTAATTTTTTGAGCGATCTCTTCGAAAGATTGTCCCTTTTCTAATTCCACATAGACCATGCGCCGGTGTATGCCGGTACCTGTCGGGATTGTCATGGACAAAGCTGCTTTCACTCCTTCAATTGCTTTTACGGCTACGGTATGTCCCATACTCATACCTGGTCCGAAATTGGTGTAAGTAATTCCTTTGGGAGCACAAGCCTCTAACAAGGCACGCACGACAGAATCGCTTCCCGGATCCCAGCCTGCAGAAATAACAGATACTTTATTGTATTTTTTGGCGACTTCATCTAAATAGCGGTGTAATTCCGGAATTTGGGTATGAATATCGAAACTGTCTACTGTATTGATTCCCAGTGCTAGTATTTCTGTAGCATAACTTTTTACACTGCGTGTGGGAGTGCAAAGAATAGCTACATCTACAGTGTTTAGTTTACGGATATCGGAAACGACTTCATAATTTTTCAGTTCTTCCGGTATTTCTTGTATGTTCCGGCGTACTATTCCGGCCACTTCAAAATCCGGTGCTGCAAGAAGTGCATCCAATACGTATTTACCAATGTTACCATATCCTACGACGGCAGCTCTAATTTTTTTCATATTGTCAGTGTTTTTTTGTTTGGAATACAAATTTGCGAATTATTCGCTATACGACAAAATTCCTTTTGGACATTGTTAATCTTAAAACCAATTATTGGGTATGTGTATAGAATTTGAACGATTTTGAAAAAGTACATCAGGAAACATTTTCTGTTCTTTTGGCTTTTTTTAATATCTTGCAGGCTCATTTAATTGATGCGTGTATGATTCTACTGAAAAAAATTCCACATACTTATACGATTATAGCCGTGCTTATTCTCATTTGTGCGGTCCTTTCCTGGGTCATTCCGGCTGGAGAATACGAACGGCAGATAATAGAAGTAAAAGGAGTGAAACGGACTGTTATCGTGGATAATTCTTTTCACCGGGTGGAGCAGTCTCCGCAAACTTGGCAGGTCTTTGGTTCTTTAATGGAAGGCTTTGAAAAACAATCCGGAATTATTGCTTTTTTGTTGATTATCGGGGGAGCCTTTCAAATATTGAATAGTGGGAAGGCTGTAGATGTCGGAATCCTTTCTTTTTTGCGTTTTACCCAAGGGCTTGAACGGTATCGTTTTATGAAATATATAGGGGTAAACAATATCGTTATTTCTTTGATTATTATTTTGTTCAGTCTTTTTGGCTCCGTATTTGGTATGAGTGAGGAGACTCTGGCTTTTATTGTCATTATTGTACCTTTAGCTATCCGAATGGGATATGATTCTATTACGGGACTTTGTATGGTTTATGTAGCGGCTCACGTCGGTTTTTCCGGGGCTGTCCTCAATCCTTTCACCATTGGAATTGCGCAGGGATTATCCGATTTACCATTGTTTTCAGGTTTTACTTATCGGTTGTTGTGTTGGGGGATATTGACCACTGTATTGATTATAGGTGTTTTGATTTATGCCGGCCGGGTTAAACGGAATCCGGCTTGTTCGTGTATGTATGAAGCCGATAATTATTGGAGAAACAGGAGTATTGAAGAAGGAGAGAAGGTCATTTATACGACGCCTTTTTCTTCCCGTATAGTATATTTTTTGATTTTAGGTGCGCTGGGGTTATTTTCTGTATATTATCCGGTAACTACCTTACATCTGGGGGAATCGTCGGTCGCTATTTATGCTGTACCGGTTTTGACGGTTTTGTATGCTTTTTTCGGTTGGTTCAGTTTGCGTAAATCTTTTCATTTTTTCGTCTTGACGATACTGGGTTTCACAATCGTTTTTTTGGTTACAGGAGTGATGGGATATGGCTGGTATTTGACGGAAATATCTGCTTTATTCCTGGCAATGGGAATTATGTCGGGTTTTGCTATGGGAAAAGGGGCGAATGAGTTAATTCAGTCTTTTTTAGACGGGGCAAAAGATATTTTGTCTGCGGCGATTGTCGTTGGATTAGCCGGAGGAATTATCCAGATTCTTCAGGATGGAAGGATTATAGATCCTCTTTTACACGGATTGGCAACTTTGATGAATGATGCCGGAAAAGTAATAGCAATCGGAGGGATGTATGTGATTCAGACCTTAATAAATATTGTTATTCCTTCCGGTTCGGCAAAGGCGGCCCTGACGATGCCCATTATGGCTCCCTTTTCAGATGTCATCGGTATCTCCCGTCAGGCAACAGTGATGGCCTTTCAATTTGGAGATGGATTTACGAATATGATTACACCGACTTCCGCTGTATTGATAGGAGCTTTGGGAATAGCCAGAGTCCCTTATGAAATATGGGTGAAGTGGTTTTTCCGTTTTCTGATTGTATTTATTCTATTGGGATTTATTTTACTTATTCCTACCGTAATTTTTCCGTTAGACGGATTTTAATAAAGGAGAAACTGGATTTGTAAAATTATTTTAAATTCTTACTTTTACATTCTACACTAAATAAACAAAAAGTGAACTCTATGTATAGGGTATTGATTCTTTTTTTGTTTTTCCCGGTTCTTTGTAAAGTTTCAGCGGGACAAACAACAGCGGAATTAAGCCGGTATAAAGATAATTATATTCTTATTGTGAATTCTCATAGCGATGACGATATGTGGGAGTATACATTTGCCCGAAAAATACGTCAGCGTTTGAATCAGCTATTTCCTGACAAGGCTGTAAAAGTAGATTATGTAGCAACAAATAAACGTAATTCTATGATTGCCAGTCGTTATGCAATGCAAGGAATTTTTCTGCAAAATCGTATTCGTCCGGCAGTTATCGTTTTTATTGGAGACGAAGGGTGGATGACTTACCGGAAGATGAGATTGGGAGCCTGGAGAAAGGTGCCGGTCGTCCTTTGTAATGTGCAAAAAGAAATCTTAAAAGATTACGCTGTTTTCTTTGAAGAACATTCTGTAAAGGATTCTCAGCTTATACCGTTGGATTCTTCCCGCGGCGAAATTAAGGTGACGGGTATATGGGAAGAAGGAAATGTAAAACCCACTTTAGCCTTGATACAGAAATTATTTCCGGATACCCGGGAGCTGATATTTATTTCCGGAAATATATATTCTGATGAATATACGGTAAAAGAAGTTCAACAGACATTATGCCGGCTTTACCCGGAACTGGAATTGAAAGTCTATAAAGACAATATCGTAAATACAGATACACTGACCCGAATTTTCAATCATTTACCTCCGCATACTGTTGTTTTGTGTAAAGATTGGTATACAAAATGGGTAAATGCTCAGCAGGAAAATGTATCTTTTGCTTCTTTATTTAGTCGCAAATTTCCGGTTCCGATTTTTACATTAAAGGAAGTTCATGCGCTGAATGACGTGATAGTCGGAGGCTGTTTTCTTGATCAGGATGCCTATACAGAAGAAGTAGTAGATCGTATTTCCTGGATTCTCAAAGGAGAAGATGCCGGATCTATCCCCTTTACTTCATTCGGGGAAATGAGCATACATCTGAATGAAAAGGCTGTTCGTCATTTTGGTTTATCTCCTCATTTATTACCTTCCGATCGGATCGTTTATTACAATATACCTCCCGGATTTTTCAAAAAATATCAACGGTATATTTTAATCGGTTTGCTCTGTATTTGTATAGGATTGATCGTTTTTTTTATTTATATGCGGGATAGAAGTAACCGTAAGGAGTTATGGTTGGCTTATGAACAGTATAAAAAATTATATGCAGAGTTCAGTATTATCTATGAAAATATGCCTGTCGGATTGTTTTTATTGGATGCTAAAGGGAAATTGTTACGAAAAAATCCGGCGGTTATTGCCTGGGAAAATAATCATCCTTTATTATTGGGTGTAGAAAATTTTTTGGATTCTCCTTTGTGTGAAAAAAAAATTCGTCAAAAGATTGAAAACCGGATTCCTGTTGATGAAACGATTACCTTAAAGCAAAAGGACGAAAAAGAATTTTATTTTTTCCGAATGATTATCCGGTATATAGAAGAAAAAGAAAGTAATACTTACCGTATTCTTCTGATATTGATAGATGCTACAAATATTTTTAAAGAGAGGACGAAAAAGGAAAAGATATGGAATGTATTTGAATTTGCAATGGGAGCAGCGTTTTTGGGTGTAGCGGAATATAATTTATTAGATGGTTCCGGTTTTGCGACAGATTCCTGGTACCGTAATCTCAGTAGAGAAAAAAGAAATGATTTTACCGATATTTATCAAAATGTCTGGAGAGAAGACCGGGATAAATTGCTGGGTTTTATCGAAAAAGTCCGGAAAGGAGAAAAAGATTTTTATTTTGATATCATCCGGGTACTTCGGTCGGATCACAAAATATCCTGGTTACGTTATGTGATTCAGGTCATAGAATATGCACCGGAAGAAGGGCGGATTATTGTGGCTGAATTGAGTTCGAATATTGACAGACAAAAGCAGCGGGAACTGGAATTAACAGAGGCATTGCGGAAAATAAAAGAGTCCGATCAATTGAAAAGTGCTTTTGTGGCGAATATGGGGCATGAAATTCGTACGCCTTTGAATGCAATCACCGGATTTGCCGATTTATTAGTGAATAGTACGGATCGGGAGGAAAAACAACAATTTGCTGCCCTTATTGAAGATAATACAGCTACATTGCTCCGTTTAATTGGGGATGTTATCGATTTGTCAAAAATTGAGGCGGGTACGATCGATTTTTCTTTTACCGAGACAGACCTGAATGATTTATTGGAAAATATTGTTGCAGAGACGCGTTTAAAAGCAAACCCGAAAAATGTAAATGTACTCTTTCAGGAAAAGCAGGAATATTGTTTTATTACTACCGACCGGATTCGTTTAAAACAGGTTATAACTAATTTTGTTTCGAATGCCCTTAAATTTACTTTGGAAGGAGAAATTCGTATAGGATACCGTTTGCAAGATAAACAATTGTATATATATGTAGCAGATACGGGTATCGGCATACCTAAAGCCCGTCAGACTGAAATATTCGACCGTTTTGTAAGTTTGTCAACCCATGTTACCGGTTATGGGTTAGGACTTTCTATTGCCCGCTCAATTGTGCATCATTTAAAAGGGGAAATCGGAGTGGATTCTGAAGAAGGAAAAGGAGCAACTTTCTGGTGCCGTTTTCCGGTGGAAATTGTGGAAGTAACTACTGCTTCGGAAAAGAGCAGATAAGAGATCATTTATCGTAATAGATATTGTTTGAGAAAAATAAAGTATATTTTTTTGTATGAAATACGGCTCTCTTTTTTTTCTATTATTACTTTTTAATCTGGGGTTTGCACAAAACAAACAGGCCACAGAGGTAGAACAGAAATATATACTGATCATTAGCTCTTATAGTGAAGAAATTACCTGGGCAACTTTGACTGGAAATAAAATGGTGGCCCGTTTAAAATCGGAATATCCGGATGCATTAGTTTATGTCGATTTTTTAAGTGCAAACAATACATATACCCGAAACGGATTATTGGCAAAGGCCCGGGCTATTTTCCAGTCAGCTGGCGAAAACAATGTTGAATCTTCCAGAGCATTGTTTGATTTAAGTTTAGAAAGTGTTTTTAAAACGAATGAAATTCATAAACCCAAGGCTTTAGTTTTTATTGGGGATGAAATGTGGGCTATGTATCGTTCGCTGGCCAAAGTATTGGAAAGTTGGAGAGACATACCCGTTATATTATGCGGAGTGAACGATTCTATAAATAATACATTGTATTATCCACAAAGCAAAGGGACATTTAACGCTTTAATACCGACTCCCGCTTCAAATTATTGGGTATCTGGCTTGGATTTAGAACGTTATGAAGTAAATATGACGGGGACGATACAAACTTTACCCCTACGGAAAAATCTGGAATTAATCAAAACTTTACTACCGGAGGTGAAACATATTACCTTCATCGACGAACGGTATTACGCTACAGAGTATATAGCCCATCAGCTGGAAAAAGAGATGGCCAATTTTGATCCGGATATCCGTTTTTCTGTAAAGTACAATAATTGGATGAACATTGATACGGTTTTTGAGGAAATGCTGGCGGCAAAAAAAGGGGAAGTTTACCTGACTTATGCCTGGGATCTGGGAAGCCGTTATAGCCGTTATACTTATTTGCAGATTGATTCGTTATTCCGGAATAGCAAGGTTCCGGTATTTTCGTTAACTTACCGGAACTGGAAAAATACCCGGATTGTAGGGGGATATTATTATTCGCCTGAAGAATATACTGATCAGACACTTGTTATTCTGGAACGGATTTTGGCCGGAGAATCTGTGAGAGATATTCCATTGCAATATATAAAAGGCGGAAGTTATCATTTAAACCAGACTGCTGTATTAAAATACGGATTAGATTCCAGAACCCATTTTTTAAAAAATGTCGTAAGGGAGAATATTCCTCTCACTTTTTATGAAAAAAATGAAAAAAGAATTGTTTTAAGCGCTATTTTACTGGCTTTGATTAGCGGTATGACCATTCTGATCGTTCGCCGTCATCGTCATTTAAGGCAATTGAGACATTCTTTTATGGAGTATAAGCAGTTGTATGATGAACTACAATTGATATATGCTCATCTGCCGATAGATTTTGCTTTGTACGACAGAGAAGGCTGTAAGCTCGGAAGACTTGTGGACGGTCAGCATTCTTCTTTGAAAACTTCCTTCCAGCATATTTTGCCGGCTCATATTTTTCAGTATAATTTCCTGGATGAAACTCAAAAAAAGCATTTGCAAGACGGTAAGACCGTAAGTTGTGAGATTTCTGCGAATTTACTGAAAAGTTTGTCCCTGCAGGACTTTGAAAATAATACTGTTTTTGAATTGATTGTAAAACCTTTAATCGGTATAAATTATAAGTCCTCCTGTTATATTGCAATCATTGCAAATAAAACCTTGGAGGCCAAAGAGAGGGAAGAAAGAGAACGTTTTGAAAATTTGTTTCATTTTGCATCGGATTTTACCGAGGTAGGAATTGCCTGTTATGACCCGGAGAGTGGTAAAGGATTTGCAAGCCGGGCCTGGTATAAAAATCTCAATGAACCGGTAAAAGACAGGATTGCTCCGGACTACCACAATGTCTTTCCGGAAGGGAGGGAATTTCTGATTGGTAGCCGCCGGCAGATTCAGAAGGGTATTTCTACGGATTGTTTGGGAGATGTTCAGGTGATTTCTGCTGATGGGAAAGTACACTGGATCCGACAGTTCTTTTTTTGTTATGAACATAATCCACAGGACAAGAAAACGATGCTTGTGGAATTAAATTTTAATGTAGATCAGCAAAAAGAGACGGAGATTGAGTTAATGGAAGCGAAGGATAGGGCCGAGGAAGCTAACCGGGAAAAGGAAGAATTTTTAGCTAACATCAGTCATGAAATCCGGACTCCTTTGAATGCAATTGTCGGTTTTTGTAGTTTATTGGTCAATAATGAAGAAGAAGCCGATCGTATAGAACTGGGGAATATTGTCCGCCGGAACAGTGAGACACTGATGGGATTGATTACTGATATTTTAGATTTGTCCAAAATTGATGCAGGGAGAGGGAAGTTTATCGTTTCGGATACGGACCTCAATGAGGTGTACCGGCAAGTAATAAGTTGTATCGAAAAAGAGGCAAAGCAAAAGTCTTTAAAAATATATTGGCCGGAAAAAGAAGAGGATGGCATTTTTTATACAGATGCGTCAAGGCTCCGGCAAATTTTATTACATCTGCTTTCTAATGCCTTGAAATTTACAGAAAAGGGGAGTATCACTTTAGGCTACAGGCGTAAGGAAGACTGTTACTATTTTTATGTTACAGATACAGGATGCGGTATAGAGGAGAAAGAACAGGAAAATATTTTCCGTCGTTTTGTAAAAATCAATACCTTTGCTCAAGGTTCCGGTTTGGGACTTCCGCTTTGTGAAAGCATTGTAAAAAATTTGGGAGGACAGATAGGACTGATTTCAGCTTTGGGAAAAGGCACTACTTTTTGGTTTACATTGCCAATTAAAGAAAATAAATCATCTTAAAAATGGATAAATTTGCGGCGATTGATTTTGAGACGGCTAACTGGCAGAGTACCAGTGTTTGTGCGGTGGGAGTCGTAGTCGTGGAAGGAAGAGAGATAGTGGATAAGTTTTATAGTTTAATCCATCCCCGGCCTGATTTTTATTCTCGCCGGAATACACTGATTCATGGTTTAACCCGGGCAGATACGGAAGATGCTCCGGAATTTCCTACTGTATGGAGAGAAATTGTCCCTATGATCAAAGGAATGCCTTTGGTGGCTCATAATAGTATTTTTGACGAAGGATGTCTCAAAGCTGTACATGCCCTTTTTGAAATGTCTTATCCCGGTTATACATTTTTTTGTACGTATCGGCTTGCCCGGAAAAAAATAAAAGGACTTGTGAATTATCAGCTTCAGACAGTTGCTGCCAGCTGCGGTTACGATTTGTTGAACCATCACCATGCTTTAGCAGATGCTGAGGCTTGTGCCTGGATCGCGAGAGAAATTCTGTAAGTTTTTTACTTAATAAGCGTCTTAGGGCTCGCTAAGAAAAGCTGAAAGCCGGTATCCATCCGGAAAGATACCTCTCTTTCCGGTTCCGGTGTTTGGAGCCGGATTCGTATGACTTTCTAATTCGCTGACCGATGAATTTTGGATTCCTCTTACTAGATAAGTACGGAATTTTAGTTTCATTGATCAGCGAATGCTGAGTATTCTTTTTTCCGGCTTTCAGTGTTTTTTCGTAAGTCAGAACGAATTCTGATCCTGTTTCAGGTTTGTCATTAGCTGCTTAGACCATGTTTTTTGATTTCCATACCGGAGCCTTCGTATACAGCCCGTCCGTCATTGTATCCCACGATTCTTTTTTTCCCTTTACCGGAAAGAGCGCCTCCTACCGAGTCGTCAACTTTTCCCAACATCATGACAGCAACCATTGCAATTACGGATGGCAGAATAATATATATCAGCCAGCTTGCCATTATTACAGCCGACACAATCAGAACCCCTACCGCTATTTTTCCCGGATAATAAATGAGTAACCAAAGGGTTCTGTATTTTGCAATCACTTCAATCAGCATTGCAATCGCTGTAATAAACCATAATCCCAAAACGAACGGTAACATTTTCAATAATAGCGGATATTCAGACCAATGGGCGAAGAAGTCCGGATTGAATCGCAATGCATAAGTGAGCGGTTCATTAAAATCAATGAAAAAATACATTAATCCGACCAGTACAGAAGCGAGGTAATATAGCGGAATGGTAAAAGCTTTCGGATATTGCCAGAAACAAAAACCCTTTCTAATCTTTTTTACGATAATCCAATAAATCAATTTCCATAAAAGATATAATGCAATAACGCCCAGTCCAAGCGTAATTATTGTCAGAATATTCTCCATCCGTTCCGTAGCGTTACTTGAAAAAATGCTTGTCCAAGTGGTGTAGGGTAATGCCATTTGACTAATGTGAAACCAGTTCCAGCCATCTGCCACTTTTTTCCCGTTTTTGATAAGCCGGACTTGTATAAAGTCACGTTCTTTTCCATTTTTCATGACTTCATTTTTGAATCCGCCCATTATCTGTAAGGTATCCCCAGCCCTGACCCTGGCTCCCCTGTAATCGTCAACAGCCATTTCAAAATCCTTGATTCCTTTATAAACAATTTGCTCCTTTTTCCCGCTGAATTGGGATTTCGGTTGAGTGTTGATATAAAAACTGTTGGTTGCTACGAGCAGATAACCCGGTTTCAGACCATAGTAGTAATAGAGTAAAGCTGAATCTTTAGCACTTCCGTTTTCCATATTCTGAATAGCTTCCAGATTTATTCCCCGTTTACAGGAAGAAAAAGATAGTATGGAACAAAGACAGATAAATGTGATTTTTGATAGTGTTTTCATAGTTACTTTTTGTTATCAATCTTACTTATTGCTGTTAAATTTTCGGTTTTGAAATTGTTATTTTTATGATTATAAGCTGTTTATGTTATAATAAAATCTGTTTTGGGAAAGTGGAAAAGCAGTTTCACGTAAGAATATAATACTTATTTCGAAAATTTAAAATATTTTTGCATGCTTTGCATTGAAACGAAGAGTTCCGTCTTACTGAAATATTTTTCGGAAATGTTCTTATTTTTTTGTTTTCGATAATTCATTTTTTGTAAAGATGTAATTAAATATTCGTTTTACTGTTTGATTTTTAAAGATGTTTAAATTTGTATTGCTGTTATTTTCTTGTTTACAGTTGAGCCGTAACGGAGAGTAAAAAGTTTCCGTTTAATTCCTGGAAAGTCAGTCAATACAGTAATAATGCAAAAATGGATTTAAGTAAAATTGTACAGCAATTTTTAGTTTCGAACGATTACCGTCGGATTCAGTTAAAAGCGGTTTTGTTCGACATGGATGGAGTCTTATTCGATTCCATGAAAAACCATACACTGGCTTGGCAGAAAGCGATGGAGCTAAAGGGAATTACGGCTGAAAGAAAAGAATTTTATTTGTACGAAGGGTGTACCGGGAAGGGGACGGTTAATCAATTTTTTCAACGCCTATACGGAAGACAGGCGAGTGAAGAAGAAGTAGAACAAATTTATCGGGAAAAAAGCCGTTTTTTTAACGAGATGCCTCCGGTAGAGATTATGCCGGGAATAAAAGAAGTATTAGCTAAAATAAAAGAATATGGATTGAGGGCGGTATTAGTGACAGGCTCAGCGCAACGTTCACTGTTAGAACGTTTAGAGCGAGAGTTCCCGGGCATGTTCCTTCCTGCCTATCGGGTTACGGCTGCTGATGTAAAGCAGGGAAAGCCTTCCCCTGAACCTTATCGGATGGGATTGGCAAAAGCAGGAGTGAAAGCAGATGAAGCAATTGTAATAGAAAATGCTCCGATGGGCGTACAGGCAGCAGTTGCTGCTAAAATTTTTACTGTGGCAGTAAATACAGGACCTATTCCTCCTCAAAAGCTTCAGGAAGCCGGGGCCAATATTTTATTTCCTGATATGTTTTCTTTAGCGGCAGCTTTGGAGGAGCTAACCGGGGTGTTTAAAGCAGAATGTTTTTGCCAGGATAGGATATACCCCACTACTTCTGAATAATTTTTCCGTCCGGAAGGAATCCGGTTACTTTTCAGAAAGAGGTTGTAAATATAATCTTGTATTTTGCCTATGCCCGGACTATATTTTTGTTGCCAGTATTCCCGTTGGGATTTGTATTGTTCCCGGATTTCAGGACGGATAGAGGTAAGAAAATGCTCAAATTCTGTTTTGGGAAGCAGGCGGGAAGCATTTCCTAAAATATAACCTAAAATCATGAAATTGCCGCTTTGCCGGATTTGGGAATTTTCAGCATGGGTGCATATTAGCCAGGCATAAAAATTGGCTTCGGCTTCACTGGATACTCCCAACCGGTGTGCCGCTTCGTGAGCAAATACCGAAGGGTATTCCTCTGCCCGTAATTCCCGGTTTAAATTGAATTCCGTAAAAAAAGGACCCATATAGCCGGATACCCCTACTTTTGAAAACAAAGAACTGAATAGCATGTTTTTGGGTATTAAAACCGAGGGAGGATTGGCTAGTTTAAAGGTATCTTTCCAGTGCCTATATCCTTTCTGTATTTCCTCTTCAACAAGTTGGGGGGAAAGAGATTGAACCGGTTCATATCCGGCATTTAACCGGGTAATGTAATCGGTCAAAAAGACCTTGAAATCTTCAGCGGTATAAGCTGTGGGAGAAATATTGCTGCGAACGTAAAAATTTTCCCGGAAATAGTTAAGTCCCCAGGCAAAATAAAACCAAACATAAATCCATCCTAGAAACAACCCGATATGTCCCAATCGTTTTTTGCGGTTATCTTTTTTGAACAATAGTCTGAAAAGGGAGAACAGGATGCTTAAAGCAGCTAATACAATAAAACAATCTCCGACGGAAAAAGGGAATAGAGAAGAAAAAGCTGAAAGTGTAGAAGCAATACCGGGATAAATATATTGTGCATAAAATTCACCGGCATTCGGAAAATATCTTATGATTTGGATGAGGAGGATACACAAAAGAAGTATTCCGGGCTCAATAATTTTTCTTCGCATTTTACATATTGTTTTCTGCATCTCTGACGGGCAATAATACAATAAATTTTATAGAGTTACAACAAACATTGGGATTTGAAAACCAGATTTACCCTCAATAATTGCAAATGAATTTTTAAGATTGGAAATCTGAGACTTCCTTTTCTTCTTTGATGGAACATTGCAAAATTCAAACCGTATAATTGACAAAATAGAAATAGGTAAAACAATAAAATTAAAATGTGATGAAAACCAAGGTAATTATCTTTATGTTATTCGGGATTGTGGGCTTGCTGATGACCGGATGTAATAACAAAAAGCAGTATAGGCCCGATGCAAGAATTATTTCGGCTATGAATACCAAATATCCGAAAGCAACAAAAATAGAGTGGGAGCAAAAACACGATTATCAGGTGGCAGAATATTATGAAAATGGAGTGGAATCCAAAGCCTGGTTTGATAAGGACGGTAAATGGATGATGACGGAAAGTAATTTAAAATACAGCGGTTTGCCTGTTGCTATCCGGAATACTTTTGAGAAAAGTATGTATAGTGGTTGGAAAAAGGACGATATTGACAAAATCGAGCGCTATGGAATGCAGCCCGTTTATGTCATTGAAGTAGAAAAAGAAGGGCAGGATGTAGATCTTTATTTTGTCGCCAATGGGATGCTGGTTAAAACGGTGAATGGGAAAGACCGGGGACATGATAATGACTATATGCCTCTGGCACCGGCAATAAGAGATAATGTTATGCGTAAATATCCGGATGCATCTGTTATAGAGACAGCGAAAAAAGGAGGAAAGAAATATGTGGATATCATGGATAACGGACGTGTAAAAGAATTGGTTTTTGATAATGATAATTGGGTATCTACTTCCTGGAAGGTAGACAAAGCCGATGTTCCTTCTGCTGTAATGACTACTTTAAGAGGGGCAGACTATAAAAATTATACGATAGATGGTATAACATTTTATGAAACAGCAGATCATTCTTATTACCAGGTAAAGATGAATGAAGGAACTAAAGATAAAAAAGTTAATATTGATGCTACCGGAAAAGTTGTCGATTGAGAATGAAAGGGTATAATGCAGAATAGAACAGGTATTTTTAAAGAAAATTTTAAAATTATATTGAAGGATTAAAAAGAAACGGTAGGAAGGAATTGCCTATCGTTTTCTTATTTATAGAAGATATAAAGCTGATGAAAGGAAAGACAGAAAATTATATTGTAGAGTTTTTTGAGAAAGAAATTCGTTCTTTCTGGGAAGAGGAAGAAGGGAAACGATATTTTGCTTTGGTAGATATTGCCGGGAAACTAGTTGATACATCGGATCCGAAAGGGTATTGGAGAAATATCAAAAGAAGATGGAAGAAAAAGGGAAAGCCGTTTCTGGAGAAAATCCGTCGTATAAAAATTCTTTCCGGAGATGGCCGGCAAAGGTATACCGATATGGCTGATATGGAAACGGTTTTCAGCTGGATACAGGAAATCCCGTCTTCAAAAGCAGAACCTTTCCGGATGTGGTTAGCCATGACAGGTCAGGAAAGAATTCGGGAGATAAAAGATCCGGAAAGAGCAGTAGACCGGGCTTTGGAAAATTGGCGAAAGATGGGACGGGATGAGAAGTGGATTTTACAACGTATGATGAGTCAGGAAACCCGGCAGCGGCTGACAGAATATTGGGGAACTCACGGAATAACGGAGGGAGAAGAATATCGGATGTTGACAAATATTGTACATGAAGCCTGGAGTAATATGACGGTTCAGGAACATAAAAACCTGAAGGGGTTAAAAAGCCAGAATTTACGGGATCATATGACAGAGGCAGAATTGATTTTTATGGCTTTGGCTGAAATGTCCGTACGTCAGATTGCCGAATACGAAGAAAGCAAAGGGTATGAAGCGAATGTTGCTCCTGCAGAATACGGTGGAAAAATCGCCCGGAATGCCCGCAAAGAACTGGAAGAACGGACCGGTAAAAATGTATTGTCAAAAGAAAATTACCTTTCTGTCCCCCGCTCCAAAAGAGAAAATAAAAAACGTTATGAAAAATAGCAGTTGTTTGATTTATAAATTTAATCTTTTACAAATAAAAGCATGAATTATTTCTACGGTTTGAGCTGCACCTAAAATAGAAGAGTCGATACACAGATGATAGGACATTGCAGCTCCCCAGGTTTTGTCTGTATAGTAATTATAGTAACTGGCCCTTGTTTTATCTGTTTTCCGGATAAGGTCCAGAGCTTCTTTTTCAGTTATCGACATGGAATTCTGAATCCGTTGTATCCGGTCCGGGAGGCAGGAATGTATAAAAATATTCGTACAATTTTTTTCTTCCTGTAAAATATAATCTGCGCATCTACCGACAATAACACAAGATTTTTCAGTACCTAATTTCCGGATAACGTCCGACTGGACCTGAAAGAGAGTAGCGTCTGTAAAATAGTCATTGGGTTGATAAATTGCCCCATTCATAGAAAACCCCATCGCTAAAGCCTGTAAAAAACTTCCGGATGTTTTTTCATCTGCTTTTTCAAATAGTTCAGAGCATAAGCCGCTTTCTTTGGCAGCTAATTGTAGTAACTCTTTGTCATAATAGGAAATTCCGAATTTATCGGCTAATTTTTTTCCTATTTCCCGGCCACCACTTCCGAATTGCCTGCCGATAGTAATGATTATTTTTTCCATATTGTACTGTTTAGCTATTACCCGGATAAAATGCTGAATTCAGTATTTATTTTTTGAATACGGTTAACGTACAACTTATCCTATGCAATAATAACAAAAAAAGTAATAAAAAGAGCCATTTGATTGTCCTAAAAATAAGATAAATTTTGGTAAAATTGAGTCCGAAGAAAATTGAAAACTGAAAATCGGTTTTTTAGTGCTCCTGATTTAACTTCTTTCGAGGATTAAGTTTTTTTATAAATCTTTAGAAAGAAAAGTGGCGTAAGAGACAGAAAAAAGCAATGTGGCAGGAGTTAAGTGACTTAAGGGCTTCCTATATGCGTAAACGGGAAATAAACGCTGATTTTTATAGAAATCGGGAGATGCTGTTATTTCTATATGAAGTTTTAAAACTCACCGATACTGCTATACAAAAACAGGCTTTTATTGATATTACCAATACGGGCAGGCGTCCGTTGGGTAAATTAGGGACGAAAGCTTATGATTTATGGCAGGCTTATCTTTATGTATGCCAGAACGCCGGAATAAAAAAAGAACTGGATTTACCTTTTGTACAAACCACAGCGGCAAAAGTAATGAAACATACCGGTGGAGAAACCAATACCACAATCGGTAGTTATGATACCTCTTTGGGAGATTTTCGCCTGGGGGAAGATTATGATGAAATTTATCCGTTATCGGATTTCCGTAAAATTCCGGAACAATTGCAAGCTTTATGCAAAGATATAAATGTCCGGATAAATAAAATCAATGGTATTCAAACCTTACATTTGGCTGCCGATTTTATGTATGAATTTGCACATATCAAACCTTTTGGGGCGGGTAATTTGGAAATTGGTTTGTTATTAATGAACTATATTCAACTGTTTCACCAGGAACCTTTGATTGTCCTTTTTGCAGAGGATAAATCTCAATTATTGAATGCTTTGAAACGCGGAGAGATAAATCAAACTCCGGCTGTTTTTGAAAATTTTGTAGCCTCTCAACAGATCAAACTATTTAAATATCCTTCTTTTTTTAACGGGTAAGCTTTCCTTAATCGTAAATAAGTGTGATTTGGGGAATATCGGGATATATTGTTTTAAATTTAACAATTTGACCTGCAGCTGTATTCTCAAACGTTTTCGTGAGTTAAAGTGGTTGTTCTTTCCTTATTTTTTTTTATTAAAGTATTAATTACTAATATTGTGCTGTTAATGAGGATGGATTTTTTTATGGTAAATAATAGAAAGTTTATGTATGATTTGATGGAACGTAAAATTACGTTGCGGGCTTCTATTGCTTTACCGGAAAGATAAAACAGGAATCAAAAAGCCCGCTGAAAAGCGGGTTTTTTTTGTATGGATGATTAGCAGCTGATCCGGTGGTGGGAGGACTGGAATTTAAAATGTTAAGCAATAATTTGTAACCCGAACGATAATGTACATTAAAGGAGAACCCAAAGCATTTTTGAGTAATGAAGCTCAGCAGTTATTAAATCTTTATGAATTACTTGGAGAAAGAGCTGAAATTTTTTTACCGAGACATATTTATGATAATCTGACCAGTTTTGTAAAATTGTGTTTTGAAGAGCCGGATGATCCTGCTGTCCAACAGGCGGAAATTAATCGTTATTTATTAAAATTCAGGGAAGATATACCGGGCTATACGGATGTTTCGCTGATGCTATGTCCACATGTTTCTTCCAAGGCTTTTGAACTCAGCAGCCGGAGAGGGGAATTTGTCAAGAAATTAGACAGTTTTCTGGATACGGAGACAGTTTCTCCGGAGGAAAAGTTTTTGTTGGGCAATATTAAGGATACTCATGATTTTTCAGTGGGCACTCCTCCGGTGAAAAGCAGTCATATCGACTTTATTTCTCAGGTACAGTTAGGTGGGCAGGTTAGCGAATTGCGGAAATACAGAGATGTGATCGGAGTGACGGGCGATATAAATGAAGGACATTGGAATTATCTGATGGATACTTTAGAACAGATGATCAGTCAGAGTACACATTATACGACCAAAGCAGAGGTGGCTGATTTTATTAACCGAACCCGCTGGACTGTAAATTTTAAAGGTTTGAACGGGATGATCCGCACTGTTGTTTCCGGGAACGCGGATAAAGCTGTCAGTCTGATTCGGGGGGAGGTCTTCAGTAAAGCCAGTGTACAGGTATTGGAGAATCCCGCTGCAGAAGAATTGTATGAACAAATGTGTGTAGACACTACTTCTGTTTTTGTGATTAAAGTGAAACACATGCGGGTGAATTTGTATTCCGGAGAAAAATGGTTCCCCTTATTAACCCGTCTGGTAATTGTGGACGATTCGAAGGAATCCCGTAGTTCCAATACATCTTTAGTGTTTTGTTTTCATAATGGGATTATCAATACGCTCAATAAAGTCCATACCAAAAAATTAGGTTCTCCTGCCAATACGCAACTGAATTTGCGCTTAATCCTGGAAAATGTCAATCCTTTATACCTGACAGAATTCCGGGAAAAGATAGAAATACAGATCGGGGAGTATGAAAAAGAAATTTGTAAGATATTGAAGGAACAGCTGGGGACTGCGCAGGATGCGGTAAAACGTTTGAACGTGTTCAAATTGGATATGTTTTCCCGGAAGATCGTACAGGATAAATATTCGCTGGAAAAATTACGTGATTTTATTTATTTTCTGGAAAATTGCCATAAAGAGGAAAAACGTCAGGCACAGACTCAGGAATTAATAGAAGAATTTGAGTCCCGCATCCGTCAGTATTTTTATTCCGGCAATACGCATATTGAAGTGTTGAGTGTATTGGAAGGAGGAGGCAGGAATCAGATCCGGACTTACGGGCAGTATTTACTGCAGAAACCTTTTTCCCCTTTGAATGAAGAAGTCCGGGAAGCTTGCCGTTTAATTTTAGATATTATTCCCAGTAATTATGAGCGGACATTGAGAAGCCATTTTCACAAAAATTTCGGGATTAATCTGTTTCTGGAAAAATATCAGTCCTATATAACAAAAGCAGATAATGAGTCTAATAATAAAGGACGTTTTGACAACTTTTTGATTGATTTGGGAATCCGGGAAAAATATTATGCTTTGCGTAAACCGGAACAGGATATAGTAAAGAATTTTCTTTCAGCTTTGGGAAATCTGGAACAAACTTCTGTATCCGATTCTGTACAGATGATTATCCGGGATTTATTGTTTAATCCTAATGGAAGACCTAAGCCTTATATCATTTATAATGCTATTCAGTCTTGGGAATATAAAGATTTATTACCGGATGATACTTTTGATATTAATCCCTTTGACATTGAAATTGAAAATTTGGCAGACGGACGTTTGGCATACGAACGGCTGACAGATAAATTATTGCGGATAAAGGCTACTTTAGCTTTGTTTGACGATAGCGGTAGTTTATGGGATTTGTTTTGTGAAAATACAACGATATTGATCAATGATCCCAATAATCCTACCGGGTATACGGATTTCAATACGGAAGCATTGAATAATTTCTTGCGATTATTGAACACTTCTAAAATTACATTGTTTTTAGACGAAGCGTATGCGGACAGTGTAAAGGTAACGGATCAGCAAATGCCGAAATGGAGAACAATTTCCCGTTATATCCTCAACAATATTCCGGCTCAGTCGAACGTCCGGGCTGTATCTTCTCTTTCTACTACAAAGAATTTATCTGCTACAGGCGATCGGTTAGGGGCCCTGGCCGTGACGCCCCGGGCGTATGCCGTGGGAATTTTTGTACGCCAGCATAATTCCAGTTCGCATGGAAATAACAATTCGCTTTTAATGCTGAATAACCTCTTGGAAGTAGCTCAGGTAGCTAAAAAGATAAAAGATACGCTGGAGAGCGAATTGCCGAAGAATGTTTCCCGTTATAAAATCAAAGAAACTTTGATCCGTTTTATTAATGAACAGATTGGCCGTACAGAAAAGATGAACCGGAATAGCAGGACTAACCGGCAATTGCATAAGACAGCCGGATTTGAAGGGAGTCCTCTCTATTTATTCCTCCTGGATGAATTGGTTTCTTTGGATAAACTGGATATATTGGCTTTACCGGATGATTTTAAATACAAAGAAGAACCGTTTTTTGTATATTATCAAAACCGTTTGGTAAAAAATTTGAATCGCTTCCGGGTGAATAAAAACTTTCGGACGGAATCTTTGGAACGCATGAAATGGGCGGGAGAGGCGGCAGAACGGGCATTGTCAAAATTTCCCGGAAGTGGGATCACCTATTTGCCTTCTGAGGGTTCTTATTTATTTAATTTCCGGGTATGTGGCCGTTTTTCATATGCAGATTTACTTTGTTTTTGTCAGTATTTGGCTCAGAACCGGGGCATTGCGGCAGTTCCTTATCCTACAGGTATTGTCCGGTTTGCTTTGGGAGGATTTCTTTCTGATACGGAAGAGAGTATCCGTGTATTTCAGTATGAATTGGAAGATGGGTTTACCATTTTCCTGAAATACTGGTTGTCGTTTGTTGAGAAACGCGGGAATCCGGTTTATAAAAAAGTCGAAAGTCACATAATATTGGAGGAGGTCTTTGCTTATAAAAAGGATAAGGAATTGATAGAGATGATTGTTTCAGACTATCCTTTGTCCGGCAAATATAAAAAAGATAAAGCACCTTCTCTGCAAATCAGGGATATACGGACCTTATACCATGCTTCTCCCGAAAAGAGCGGGATAACGATTACGACGATAGACCGTTCTGTAAATTCAGTAATTGAATTACATGGGGATAAAATTGGCTCTTGCCGGGATGTTTTTGAATTTATCCGAAGTGCCGCGTTTACAAAAGTATATGAAAACCTTTTGGCGCAGATTTATAAAAAAGTGCCGGATATTGCCAGCCTGGATTTCAATACCGTAAGTTCGAAGTACAGTAAGGCTGTTATTTTAAAATACATTACAAATAAACGGACTTTCCAACCCAACCACAATGTATTGGACGATCCGATGGAAAAGAATATAATGCGGGAGATATTGATAGAAATGGAACATATTCTTTTCTCCGATAGTAAAGTAAAAATATTGGCTATAGAGGCAACGGGCGCTCCTGAATCGGATAAATCCAAATTAGAAGGAATAAATAGTATTCTGAAAAAATACATACGGGAAATTTTGCTCCATTTTAATTTGCCTTTTGAAAAAGAGAGCTTGGAACCCAGCCGGAGTGAAATTATTAAAGTTGCCGGTGAGACTTTTGAAGAAGTGACCGGGATTCAGCTGAAGGATTTGAATCTGAATATCTGGTTGGATGAATTTATCAGCCGATTGCGGGAATTACCCGAATTCAAAAAAATGACTTTATCCCAGAAGACCATCGGTTATATTATAGATGCTGTTTCTTTGGGAATTAACGATGCCTGTACGAGTGTCACGGATAAAATTCTTTATCTCTATCTTTTGCGGAATGACGATTCGTTTTATGAATTAGTGATCGGTAAACTGAAATATTTCAGCGGAAAGATTGAAAATTGTGAGGATAATGAATTGCGGATGTTCCGGGAGGAATTTATAAATGAAATTATGCCTTCACAATTAAATGAAATCAACGAATATATCCTGCGTAAAAAAGATATCAAGGTGGCAGAAAGTGAAATTCACCGGGTAAGCCGCCGGGTAGTCCTGTTTTATATCAGCATGATTAAACGGACAAAAGGGACGGACTATTATAAACGTTACACCCATATTATCGTCCGTTTAGTGGAGACGGCTTTCCGGAAGCAAAATTCCAGTGTCAATGAAATGGTTCAGCACGGAGTTTCCGTTTACAAAGGATTTGAAATGGAAAATAAGGTTTTGGAAACTTATGAAGAGGGAAAAATCAGTTGGATTAACGAATTGATGCAAAAATGCGGAGTCATTTCTGCTGAACAACCGGTTCAGGAACATACACGTATTATAACAGATGCCAAGAAGCGCGAATATCCCTTTCATAAAATAGATCGTTTGGAATCGGAAGTAAAGGATTTTGTGGAAGAAGCAGGAACAAATGATTATCTGAAATTATTGGATTTACGTCCGGATTCCTCTTTCTTTGCCGACCGGCTGGCCCGGTTTATTACCAATATGGATGCTGACGATTATCGTTGTAAAGTAGTTAAACACGGCATGGTAAAGGAACTGGTGATTTTCCAGAAGGGATATCTGAAATACCTGACCGATAATTACCGTTTAAATTATACGGAAGATATTTCTCTAAAGGATATTCAGAATTTTGTACCGGATGTGATTAGTTTTTTAGGTGCTCCGGAAAAATTGATTTCTTTTCCTCAGATCGGTTATTTCGATATCAAAGGGCCGTATGGAAACATCAAGACCATTGTAACACCTTTAAAACAAAAAGTGGATTATTTCGGGGATGTCAAAAAACCTCGTCTGACAGTGATCAATGAGAAGATCAAGGAAATCGGAGGTAACCCCCGTCACGGTTCTTTGTTTGCTGTGGAAGAGAATGACGGTAGCATTTTTGTAATAGAAATCAATGGGGATAGCGGAGTAGGAAAGTCGGAAATGATAGCTGCTTTTATATTGAAATGGTTACGTAATAATCTGCAGGGAGTACGTTCTGTTAAACTGATTGCCGGAGATATGTTCCACGAATTTCAGGATGCTCAGGGGAATTTATATGGTATCGGTACAGAAGTAGGGGATTTTTCTCGGACGACGGACTTCGATCCGGATTATATTAAATATTATAAATACCTGTTTGAAAGCAGTGCCGATAGTAATGTGGAGGATTTGAATTCCCGCAGTACGGTCAGTGGAATGTGCGATATTACGATGCCTTATAAAATAGACATCATGTTGAGTGCCAGCAATTATTCTAAGGATGAAGCCGGGATTACGCGGGTGGATAACCCGGAGAACTTTCTGTTGTATATCGACTCCCACGGGGAACGGAAAGAAAAAGCTACCAGTCAGGATGGACCGAATTTTCAACGTACCTTAAAACGGTATACAGCTGATAAAAATATTGTGAGTGTAATGGCACGGCATGGAAATTATTTGGATGATATTCTGGATTGGGATTACAGTGCTATAGAAAAACAGTATTATTTGTCTTCTTCTTATAAATTGTTGGATAAAATTGATATTACAGAAGTGGTGAATCTGATTTTTTCCGGTAAAGAGTTTAAAAAAGATGGAGTTGTATATAAAATCGCTTCTGTGGCGTTTGATATCATCCGGAACCGTTTTGCGGTGCAGGCCTATACTGTTGAAGGAGAAGTTCAGGACATGTGGATCGACCGGAAAATGTTCAGTTCCATATTCGATTCCTTGGCCAGTACTCCGGGAGGCCAGCCTTTTATTGCAGAGGAGGGACAATTGACGGCTGTACAGAATCTGGTCCGGGTGATGCGTGGAGGAGCAGAGGGGAAAGGGGGAGCCCGGAATATACAGTGTGGCATACTTTCTACGGAAATAGGTAAAAAAGGACGGGAGATTACAGGTCCTCAGAAAGCTGCTATGGAATTAAAAAAAATGATTCAGGAAGTGCGGGTCACCCGCCCTGAGATCAATGAAGGAAAGATAAAAGTAAAACGTTTATTGAACGAGAAATACCGTTCTATCTTTCATGGAGAAATGAATAGTTCTGAATTGTGGCGCTATAATTTCTTTATTTACCAGCTGGAAAACATGCGGAAGGCGGATTATCGCCGTATGGACGATATTACTCAGAAAGTCGACATGCATAATTTAGTACATTTTATTCCGGTAGATCCGAAGCAGGAATTTAGCCCTTTATTGGTAAATCCAAATCTGAATATAGAACTGAGTAGTTTCAGTGAAACTTTTGAAGAATTGATGAGCTTACCGAATTACGGGGATTTTGCCCGGGAATTTGCCGAAAAAGTTCCTTTGTTGTATCAGGCAGAAGGCTATAGTGAAGAAACGAATATCAACAATATGATTGTGCAATTGTTATTAATGGAAGGATATATTACAACGGAAGATGTCGCCCGGGGAAGTGTTATTCAGAAAGTGAACCGGGAGACTATTGCGGCTGCTAAATATGCAGTTGTCCAGTATTTAAATACTTTGCAGAAAGGTTGTTCTTCCGGAAATATAGGAGTCGTGCCTTCTTCTCTGAATGAAGGTAAGCCGGAACGGAAAAAACAATCGGGAATAAAACGTAAAAAGTGATTTTTAAATGTTTGTATAAAAAATGTTCTCCCGGAGTTTTAATTCACTTTGGGAGACATTTTTATGCCGAAAGCTTTTGGGATCTTTAAATAGAGGGAGTAAGTGGGTTAGGATGAAGATTTTTATAACATCTGGATACATTTATTGTGATTTTTTTAAACAGATTGGTGTAAGGGTAGTTTTTCCTGAAAAAAATACGTTATTTTGCAATTGCTTAATAAGGGAAAACAATCAGGAGTTGGTGTATTAAAATGAGAGGGATATGAATTTTTCAGAATTATTTCTTCAATTTAAAAATTATCTGAGAGGGATTTTAGATCCTTCAGAAGACAGGGAGAGTGAAACAGAGACCATTGAAAATATTTGCAGAGGCATTAATTTCCGTGGTAGTAATTTATGGGTATTGATTTTTGCTATTTTTATTGCTTCATTAGGACTGAATGTCAATTCTACGGCTGTCATTATTGGTGCGATGTTGATTTCTCCGCTGATGGGACCTATCATGGGAATCGGTTTAGGTTTGGGAATCAATGATTTTGAATTAATCAAGAAGGCTTTTCGGAATTTGGCCATAGCTACCGTTTTCGGGATTTTAACCTCTACCTTTTATTTTTTGATATCTCCTTTAAATGAAGCTCGTTCGGAATTATTAGCCCGGACGACCCCTACGATATACGATGTATTGATTGCTTTCTTTGGAGGGATGGCGGGTGTTGTTGCGTCCAGTACGCGTTTAAAAGGAAATGTGATTCCGGGGGTTGCCATTGCCACTGCTTTGATGCCTCCCTTGTGTACAGCAGGTTTTGGAATTGCCAGCGGTAATTTTACTTATTTTTTCGGAGCTTTCTATCTTTACATGATTAATTCCGTTTTTATTGCTTTTGCCACGACTCTCGGTGTGAAATTAATGCATTTTTCCAAAAAGACCTTTGTAGATAAAGCCCGGGGGAAACGAGTGCAACAATTGGTTTATACTATTCTTTTCCTGACCGTGGTGCCGAGTATTTATATTACCTATAATATGATCCGGAAAAATATTTTTGAAACAAGTGCCAACCGTTTTATTGGCAATGAAATCAATTTTCCCAATACATTTGTGGTCAATAAATATGTAGATGCGGAGGCCCCTGAGCGTAAAATTTCGGTTTCTTTGGTAGGAAAGGAAGTTCCGGAAGAATCGATCATTATGTTGCGTCAGAAAATGGAACAATATGGTTTAAAAAATGTGCGTCTGGATATATCCCAGGGATTCGGAAAAGAAGAAGAAGATACCGGGAAGGAAGGATTAAATAATTTGGTGTTACAGGATTTTTACCGCCATAATCAGGAAAGAATCCATCAGCAAACAGAAGAGATCACTTATTTAAAATCCCGTTTAGAAAAGTATACAGTATATGATTCTGTTGCCCAGGTGATTACTCCGGAATTGAAAATATTATTTCCTTATATCCGTTCAATAGCGGTGTCCCGGTTAGTACGGACAGAGGTCGAATTGCAAAAGAGTGATACGTTAACGGTTGCCTTTTTGGCCTATCGGAAAAATCCTGTGGTTGTCGAAGAAGAACGTTTCAGATCCTGGTTAGCGACACGTTTAAAAGTGGCTAATGTTGAAATTATCCGGCAAACTGAAAAATAAGAGAAAAGAAAATATTCAGGAACGGATTCCTGAAAAGCCAATACCTGTCATTTCCTTTCGTAATCAAAAACGGATCTGAAAAGGGATACATAGATTTCATTGTTCCGGAGCAACTTTTTACACATTAGGGACGTGCCCTTTTGTGTAATTTTTCATCCTTTTCCGATAGCAATTCGATCTTTTCATATACTTATTTTTTCCTGATTAACTATATACTAAACAGATAGTATTGTTTAATTAAATATGAAAATATATTATTAAATAAAAAAGAAAAACTATATTTGTATATATTGAATAAATAAATGTATGCGGCGTTATCCTATTTATACCCAATTAGACAGAATGGATTGCGGTCCAACCTGTTTAAGGATGATTGCAAAATATTATGGACGGGTTTACAGTTTACAGACCCTGAGAGATAAGGCTTTCATTTCTCGTTCGGGAGTTTCATTATTGGGTATTAGTGAGGCTGCAGAATCCATAGGATTTCGCACGACGGGGGTAAAAATTACTTTTGAACAGCTGGCGGATGAATTTCCGCTTCCTTGTATTCTTCATTGGAATCAACAACATTTTGTCGTATGTTATCGGATAAAAAAACGGCATAATAAATATAAAATACTGATAGGAGATCCAGCAGGAGCTCAGCCGGTAACTTACAATGAGGAAGAATTTAAACGTTGCTGGATCAGTTCGAGAGACAGGGGACAGGATACAGGTGTTGCTTTGGTATTAGAGCCGACTCCTGATTTTTATTCAATGGAGGATGACCGGAAAGAAGCTAAAAAGAAATTAAATTTTTTTTTCCGTTACCTTTCACCGCATAAAAAAGCTATTGTGCAGCTGGTCCTGGGGATGGTAATCGGGAGTATATTACAATTAGTTGTTCCTTTCCTTACGCAGTCGTTAGTGGATGTCGGAATCCGGGATAACAACCTGAATTTTATCACTCTTATATTAGTTGCTCAGCTGATTATCTTTATTGCCCGGCTTTCGGTGGATTTTATCCGGAGTTGGTTATTGCTTCATATGAATATCCGGATCAATATTTCGCTTATTTCTGATTTTTTAGTGAAATTAATGCGTTTGCCGTTGCATTTTTTCGATACGAAAATGATTGGTGACATTATGCAGCGCATTGGGGATCACAGCCGGATTGAATCATTTTTGACAGGGTCTTCGATTTCTACTCTTTTTTCCTTTGTCAATTTTATCGTATTTGGGTTTGTGCTGGCTTATTATGATTTGTCTATTTTCGGGCTTTTCCTTTTAGGGAATGTTTTATATGTGATTTGGGTATTATCTTTTATGAAATACAGGAGGGAATTGGATTTACGTCGTTTTTCGCAAGCTTCGACTGAGCAGAGTACTTTATACCAGATCATAACGGGTATGCAGGAAATCAAGCTCAATAATTGTGAAACGCAGAAGAGATGGAAATGGGAACGAATTCAGGTAAAACTATTTAAAATAAGTGTAAAGGGATTGGCTTTGCAGCAATACCAGCAGGTCGGTTCTGTATTTTTTAATCAGACAACTAATATTTTGATTTCTTATATTGCTGCCCGGGCAGTAGTGCAAGGAGAGATGACTTTAGGTATGATGATGTCGCTTACATACATTATCGGACAGTTAAATTCTCCCATTGAGCAATTTATCGGTTTTGCCCGTTCTTTTCAGGATGCTAAAATCAGTTTAGAACGTTTGAATGAGATTCATCAGAGAGAAGACGAAGAAGAGACTGCTATGGATAAGGTCTCGTTTTTACCTCAGAATCATACTTTTACAATAGAGAATTTGTGTTTTAGTTACGATGGTTCTTCGGATTACGTGCTCAACGATGTCAATTTAATTATTCCCCGGAACAAAATAACGGCTATTGTAGGCGCTAGCGGGAGCGGGAAGACCACTTTAATTAAGTTATTATTGGGTTTTTATTCTCCGAATAAAGGAAATATAAAAGTGGGAGATGTTTATTTGAAAAATATAAATCCTCATTTATGGCGGAGTGTAACGGGATCTGTAATGCAGGACGGTTTTATTTTTTCGGAAACCATAGCAGAAAACATAGCGATAGGGGAAGAAACCATTGATAAAGAGCGTTTATTAAATGCTGCTCAAATTGCTAATATAGATCAGTTTATTGATTCTTTGCCATTGGGTTATAATACGAAAATCGGTATGGAAGGGAGTGGGATCAGTCAGGGACAACGTCAGCGTATACTCATTGCACGGGCTGTATATAAAAATCCGGAATTTCTTTTCTTTGATGAAGCGACGAATGCTTTAGATGCAAATAACGAAAGGGAGATTATGGAGCATTTGAATGAATTTTATAAAGGGAAAACAGTGGTTATTGTTGCACACCGGCTTTCTACAGTTCAGAATGCGGATAAAATTGTCGTTTTAGATAAAGGGGGGATTGTGGAAGAAGGTACTCATCAGGAGCTTACCTGTTTGAAAGGAGTCTATTATCGGTTAGTAAAAAATCAGTTGGAATTGGGAAAATAATGATTAATTGTCTTTTTTATGTCAGAAAAGGAAATCGAATTACGAAGTGAAGAAGTGCAGGAGGTGATGGGACATATGCCCAACTGGATATTGCGTTGGGGGATAACTTTATTTTTGGTCATTATTATTATCCTTTTGGTGGGAAGTTTTTTCTTTCGTTATCCGGATACGATTACTGCTACTATGACGTTGACGAGTGATAATCCTTCCGTACAGGTTATTGCGCGGACGAACGGGCATTTGACACATTTATACATAGAAGACAAGCAGGAGGTTGAGAAAGGAGATTATCTGGCTGTTATTGAAAATACAGCGGTTACAGAAGATATATTGCAATTGAGAAACACATTGATACCTGTGGTAAATCAGCCGGACAGTGCTCTTTTGCTTTTTAATTCTGAAAAAGAACTGAAATTAGGCAATGCTCAGTCTTTATATACCAGCTTTATGCGTAGTTTATATGATTATAAAAACTATAAAGTTTTGAATTATTATCCTCAAAAAATAAATTCCCTGAGAAAACAGATCAGCAAATATGAAATTTATCACCGTAACTTAATCGGACAGGAACAGATACAGCAGGAACAATACCGGATCGGGAAAAAACAATACGAAAGGGATTCTATCTTGTTTGAGGAAGGAATTCTGGCGGCGGCAGATTTGGAAGTGAGCCGTACGCAATTGTTACAAAGAAGAACGGCTTATGAGCAGCTCAAGGCTTCTATTGACAATTTGCAAATTCAGATAGGAGATTTGGAGACAGATATATTGGATTACGAACTTCAGCGGGCAGAGAAAGAAAAAGTTTTGTATCAGAACTATTCGGTTGCTGCGGAGCAATTATTGAACGAAATTAATAATTGGGAATTAAACTATGTATTAAAAGCTTCTGTTTCGGGAACCGTATCTTTTACGCAGATCCGGCATGTCAATCAGTATGTAACGGCAAATGAGATTGTTTTTAATATCGTCCCGGGAAAAAATGAGCAATTGATAGGGAAGGCTATGTTGCCGGCTCAGCGGTCCGGGAAGGTAAAAGTCGGACAGCGGGTTATCATCCGGTTTACAAACTATCCCGACCAGGAATTTGGCATCGTCAATGGAAAAGTTTCTTCTATATCTTTGGTCCCCAATCAGAATAATTATATGATAGAAATTCTTCTTCCGGACGGGCTTCATACCAATTATAAAAAAGAGTTGCCTTTTAGTCCGGAGATGGAAGCTCAGGCTGATATTGTGACTGATGATTTACGTTTAATTGAGCGATTCTTTATGCCTTTAAAAAAAATATTTAAAGAAGGTTTTGATACAGAGGAAAATGCCTTGGCAAATCCTCAACTTTCCTGATCGTTTACCGTTTTTTCCCGGATATTAAAAAATATTGTTCGGGCTCACTGCCATTTTGACAAATTTTTTTAGCTCAGAATTAAACTTTAATTTTTGTAAATCGTTAAAATACAATATATTCGGTAAGTAGAAAATTTTTGTTGAAAAAGAATGCCGGATGGTATTAAAATTGCTGAATAAATACAGATAATTATAATATGAAGTAAAATTTTCTATATGAAAAAGGGGTATATTGTATTAATTGTAATCGGGGTTATTATTCTGGCTATTTTTTTGTGGTTTCGGGGTAGCTATAACGGTATGGTAAAAATGAATGAAACTGTTGCGGCGCAATGGTCAAATGTAGAAAACCAGTATCAGCGGCGTTTAGATTTGATCCCCAATCTGGTAAATACTGTAAAAGGTTATGCGTCTCATGAACAGCAGACGTTGACGGATGTGGTAAATGCCCGGGCAAAGGCTACTCAGACTCAGATCAACTTCGAGCAGCTGGATGAAGCTACTATGCAGCGATTAAACCGTACTCAGGGGGAATTGTCTTCGGCACTGTCAAGATTGATGGCTATTTCGGAGAGTTATCCGGATTTAAAAGCGAATCAGAATTTTTTGGAGTTGCAGGCGCAGTTGGAAGGAACGGAAAATCGTATTGCTGTAGAAAGGCGTAAATTTAATGATACGGTACGTACATATAATGCTTATATCCGTCAGTTTCCTAAAAATCTGATTGCGGGTATGTTTGGATTTACGCCCAAACCTTATTTTGAAGCGAGTGCCGGGGCAGAGACGGCTCCTAAAGTTGAATTTTAAAATATTTCTGAAACATGTTATCTCCGGAAAAACATTTTACATCGGAACAAAAAGACGCCATGGTGGCTGCCATTCAGGAAGCGGAGAAGAACACTTCCGGGGAAATCCGTATTCATTTTGAGAATTATTGCAAAAAGGATGTATTGGATTGTGCAGCAGAGGCGTTTGCTCAGTTGAAAATGCATAAAACGGCGCTGCGGAACGGAGTGTTGGTTTATATTGCACTGGAAGATAAAAAAATGGCGATTTTAGGAGATGCGGGGATCAATGCCAAAGTTCCTGTCAATTTTTGGGATGAAATTAAAAACCGGATGATAGAAAATTTCAGAAAAGGGCAGATTTGTGAAGGAGTTTGTAATGCTGTTCGGGAAATCGGTATACAATTAAAGACATATTTCCCTTACCAAACGGAGGATATAAATGAACTTCCGGATGAGATATCATTCAAAAAATAAAAAATTTATGAGACGTTTTTTGATATTGGTTTTTTTGTTGTTGGCTGTCGGAGTGCTGGCTCAGGATTTCCCCGAACCTATGCATCCGAAACGTATCGTAAATGATTTTACACAACTGTTTACACCGCAGCAGCAAGCTGCTCTGGAAAGGAAATTACGGAACTTTAATGATACCTCTTCCACTCAGATCGCGATAGCTACAGTGCCTACATTAGACGGCTATGCTCCCAATGATTATGCTCAGCGTTTGGCAGAGAAATGGGGCATTGGGCAAAAGGGGAAGGATAATGGTATATTGATTTTGATTAAGCCCAAAAAGGGAAATGAAAAGGGACAGGTAGCCATGGCGGTGGGTTATGGCTTGGAGGGAGTTGTGCCGGATGCCATTGCTTCCCGTATTATCCGGAATGAAGTGATTCCGGAATTTCAAAATGGGCGTTATTATACTGGTGTCGAAAAGGCTACAAACGTATTAATGGATTTGACGGGGGGAGAATACACAGCAGAGCAGTATGCGAAACGGACAGAAGGAGATGGAGCGGCTTGGCCGTTGATAATACCTTTAGTTTTTATTTTCTCAATCCCCTTCTTATTTAAAAGGCGTAAAGGATATACAACGGGTGGACATGATAAGGACGGATTTCCTCCTATCTTTTTTGGCGGATTTGGTGGGGGGCGTAATTTTGGGTCTTTCAGCGGAGGAAGTGGTTCTTTCGGAGGTTTTGGCGGAGGGAGTTTCGGCGGAGGGGGAGCTAGCGGAAGTTGGTAATACAGTAATTAGCTTGTCATGCCCGGTTGCTCATCACAGAACCGGGCTTTCATATGAGAGCCGTCGCAGTAAGGTTTATTATGGGAAATTCCGCAGCGGCACAAAGTAACACGGTTTCGTATTTCATAGGGAGTGCATTCGCTGTCTTCCATGGGAATACCTCCCTTTACCCAGAGCGGACCGCTGCAGTTCCTTTGGGGATCTTCAATCAAACTGAGAGAAGGTTCCAGACGGGGTTCTAAAAATTCGTCTTTTTTTTTATCTTTTAGTTTCAGACGTCCCGAGGGACAATGAAATGTTTCCCGTATCGTTAAGTCATGAGCTTCCGGGTTATGTGATTGTTCCACTAAATTCCATACAGTTCCTTTAGCCATACAGAACCGGGCATGTACGCAATAGATTTTATTATCCAATAATTGTAAATCTTCCCCTTCTGAGATTTCAACATTATCTAGCAGGGGTTTACGGTCGGCCGAAAGAGTGGGATCCCAGTCTACTTGAGTATGTGAACCGTCACAAAACGGTTTTGTATGGGAATGTCCGCATCTGCATAAAACCATAGGTTCGTGTTCTACTTTATACGTAATTCCCGTTTTGTATTCCCAGGCTTCCCCTTCAGTATTCGGGACGATAAATTCCTGGCGTAAAGTAGGTTTTCCATACACAAAGTAAGGACCTTTGGAGTCTATGATAATGGAATATCCTTTACTGAACATGGGCGCTCCCGGTTCAATCTGAAAATTTTCTTTTTCCATAACTGTTTTATTTATTCCTATAGGATAGTATACTACCGAAAGAAGTAAAAAGTTGTTGGAATACGCTTGGAAAAGACTGTTAATCTATTAATAATCAAAAAATACTTCAAAAACTGATTTCGTTTTTGATTTCATCTGAAAGCTAGAGGTGAAAGATTGAACTTTATCCTAAAATCAGCCAAATTACATAAGAGATATAAAGGAGTAAAAAAATTGCACCTTCCCATCTTTCGATTTGCCGTCCTTTACCTGTAAAAATAAAGATAAACAGGAGGAGAGCGGAAAGGAAATTCATTCCGATGTCGGGCAGGTTTGCTGTGGACATTTGAATAGGGGAAATTAAAGCGGATATCCCCAATATCAGAAAAGTGTTAAAAATATTGGATCCGACTACATTTCCGATAGCCATGTCTACATTTTTTTTGCGGGCTGCTACGAGGGAGGTCGCCAATTCAGGAAGAGAAGTTCCGATGGAAACGATCGTAATGGCAATGATTCTTTGTGAAATACCCAGTATTTCTGCGATTTGAACGGCCCCTTTTACCAGAAGCCGTCCTCCTATGACCAGTCCGGCTAATCCTACAAGGATCCAAAATACGGATTTACTGATTGTATAATGTTTGACTTCCACTTCTTCGGCTCCTCCTTTTCTGGCAAGGATTAAAGTATAAGCTACAAAAAAGACAAAAAAGCATAGTAGTACGATTCCTTCTGCCCGGCTAATCATATAGGGTGAGGGGATGGGCCAATGATTATTTCCGAACATAACTAGAATTAGAAAAGCAGCTAATACTGCCAGAGGAACTTCTACCCAAGTGGTGGCTTTTTTGACTGCAATAGGATAAATGATGGCAGTAATTCCTAAAATGGCCAGTATATTAAAAATATTACTGCCTAGGACATTTCCTAAAGCTAATTCTGATTGTTTTTCGGCAGAAGAAAATAGATTGACGACAAGTTCGGGTGTTGAAGTACCAAAAGCCACAATTGTTAATCCAATGACAATATTAGGAATATTCAGACGGAAGGCAAGTGCTGCACCTCCGTCTACCAGTTTATTCGCTCCATAAATCAAAATGACGAAACCCAGAATGAGCCAGATAATATTCAATAACATGTTGTTGTCTTACATTAAGATATATATTGTTTACGCATTTAAGCCATACGGAGTTCAGGCATACTTACAAAGATATTTTATTTTTAAAATTTATCTTTATTTTTGTTCTATGTTCCGGAGAATAAAAAGAACATAAATTTGAATAGTGACTGATCTATGAATGTGTGGAGCTTTCTGATTGCTGCGGTATTATTGACAATTATGCCTGGGCCGGATATATTATTTGTTATTACACAAAGTATAAACCGGGGAAAAAAGGCCGGAATTGTGTTTGCATGCGGATTGTGTACGGGGCTTGTTTTTCATGTAACTGCAGTAAGTTTGGGATTGTCTGCTCTGTTGGCCGGTTCTCTGCCTGCCTTCACTGCATTAAAAATTGCAGGAGGAATATATTTATTTTATTTAGGAGGAAAAGCATTTATTAACCGAAACAGAGCCTCACTGCGTTTTTCTTCAGAAAGTATTCCCGTATTTCATTTATTCCGCAGAGGTATATTGATGAATTTACTCAATCCCAAAGTAATTTTATTTTTTTTAGCTTTTTTCCCGCAATTTGTGAAAACGGAAGGTGAAAATCCGGTATTCCAAATGCTTTTTTTAGGACTTGTATTTATTTTTCAGGCTATAGGTGTATTTTCTTGTGTTGCTTTAGTGGCAGATAAACTTTCGGCTGGAATTATGAAAAAGCCTCGTTTTGCTTATTGGATGACGATGACGGAGGTTTTTATCTATATTCTGATTGGGATAAGTATTTTTTTTATGATTTAAATAAAGATTTAGCAATAGTTTACGTTCGTTT
>ERZ1673753.435-NODE-435-length-53440-cov-193.126253_pt1 | contig 53440 bp, 30 predicted proteins | sample MGYA00580201_ERZ1673753 | MGnify/ENA primary metagenome ERZ1673753 (study PRJEB41218, sample SAMN15661747) | gut metagenome | host: Homo sapiens | place: Canada: London | collected 2015-08-20/2019-03-30 | study: EMG produced TPA metagenomics assembly of... | reverse complement strand
AATATGTAAACTATGTCCTTGCACATTCTGTAAACTATGTTATCACACTATACAGTCTTGCCTCTCCCGTTGCACCGAATATTGCCATCCCCACAATCATTACAAAAGGACGATAATCCCTCGCTCTGCACTGCATTCTTGCCTCCCCTTTTTCGAGGGGGAGCTAAATGTGATAGTGCTTTGCCCAAATTTTTAACAAACCTCAAATCAATTCTGCACCATCACTAAACCCCGACCGTCCCACTATCCCTCAAAAATCCGCAACGTCATCAAAGGTCGGAATTTGAGGCGGCTCACAGCCGCAAGGTCGGAATTTGAGGCGGCTCACAGCCGCAAGGTCGGAATTTGCCGCAGCTCACAGCCGTCCGCCGGTCAACAAACAAAAAATAGCCATCGCCTGAGCAACCGAACCGCAATGTAACGTATTACAGAATATAAAAAATTACCCATTTGTGTATTGCACGACCTTAGGTTATATGATATACTTAATACATCAGTATGATATTTACCAAAAACGAAAGGAAAATACATTATATGGGAGCTATACTTGAATACAAATGCCCGTGCTGCAGCGGACCGTTACAGTTCGATACCGACGCACAGAAGATGAAATGCCCCTACTGCGACAACGAGTTTGACGCAGAAACCCTCAAGAGCAACGACGACATCCTTAAGGAAGAAAAGCCCGATATGATGGACTGGTCAAGCCAGCCCGGCAACGAGTGGATGCAGGGAGAGCTTGAAGGGCAGAAGGTCTACCTTTGTAATTCCTGCGGCGGTCAGATTGTCTGTGACGATACCACAGGAGCCACCGACTGCCCCTATTGCGGAAGCCCCGTAGTAATGGTGGGACAGTTCGCAGGCGACAAGCGACCCGATATAATAATCCCGTTCAAGCTGGACAAGGAAGCGGCAAAGAACGGCTTTAAACAGCACCTTTGCAAGAAACGCCTCTTGCCAAAGGCATTCAGAACAGACAGCTACATAGACGATATAAAGGGCGTTTACGTTCCTTTCTGGCTCTATGACGCCCACGCCGATGCGCAGGCATATTTCCACGGAACCAAGGTCAAAAGCTGGAGCGATGACAAGTACAACTACACCAAGACTTCGCACTACAGGCTTTATCGTAACGGCTCAATGGACTATGAGAGAGTGCCGGTCGACGGCTCAAGCAAGATAGCAGACGACCTTATGGAGTCGCTCGAACCGTTTACGGCAGACGGCGAGGTGGCTTTCCAGACCGCATATCTTTCGGGCTATATAGCTGACAAATATGACGTTGATTCCAACGAAAGCAACGGCAGAGCCAACGAGCGTATCAAAAAGAGTACGCTTGACCGCCTTACAAGCACCACCACCGATTTTACATCGGTAACCACCGAAAGCTCCTCCGTACAGCTTGATAACGGCACTGTGAAGTATGCCTTATATCCCGTATGGCTGCTTACAGCCAAGTGGAACGGCGATATATACAACTTTGCAATGAACGGACAGACAGGAAAATTCGTAGGAAATCTGCCGCTCGATAAGGGCGCATACTGGCGCTGGACGGGACTTATCGCCCTGATAGCAACTGTTGCCGCACTTGCCGTTTCCGCATTTGTATTACTGAATTAAGGGGGCTTATATATGATGAAGAAAAGAATTACAGCCATACTTGCGGCGGCAATAATAACGGTCGGAGCATCGGTCCCTGCCTTTGCCGACAGCGACTTTAACACTGCCGGAAATGACGCACAGGTACTTCTGACAGCACAGGAAGCGCAAGCCGATACCGCTCTTGATATAATAAGCGACGATTCTGCTGCAGTAGTGCTCAGCGATAACTATGACACCGCCGCAATAAACGAAACCGGCGATACAGAGGACGATGACAGCGACAAAGCTCCCATAGCGACCCGTGATATTGTTATTGCGGTCTGCATCAGCGTAGTTGTCGGAATTATCATCGGCTTCATCGGCTCGGGCATTATGAAGTCAAAGCTGAAGAGCGTCAGCTACCAGTCCGGAGCGGCTGATTATGTTGTACCCGACAGCTTCAAGCTGAATGATTCCCGTGACGTTTACCTTTACAGCACGGTAACAAAAACCGAACGCCAGACCGACAAGGACCGATAATGTAACAAGTCAACAGATACTTAAAAACACAATATGCCGTGCAGCCGCCTCCCGAAAACCGAGCGTCAGGCTGTACGGCATTTTTTTATCGGAAATGCCGAATAATTGCCTGTACGGTTGGCTTAATTTTGCGTTACAGGCTCTTGACAAGAGGCGAGGATAAAGGTATAATTAGATTAATAGTAAGCGTCTGCTGTAGACAATTTAAACCTGTCGATGATACACAGTAGACTTAATTTTTATCGCATATACGGAATACTCTGAGGCAAGCAGTCTTTTAAGCAACAAGCGGTTAAAGTTCGTTTGCCTCAAAGCTATTCCGGAGTGCGTAGCACTGAAGTGCAAGGAAAGGAAAGGTAAAATTATGGCTTTTATTTACTCTGAGCCCTCACACACATTCGGCGAGTATCTGCTCGTACCGGGCTATTCTTCTTCTAAGTGTATCCCCGCAAATGTTTCTCTGCGTACACCCGTTGTAAAGTTCAGAAAGGGCGAGGAAAGCTCTATCTACATGAACATTCCTCTGGTATCCGCTATTATGCAGTCTGTATCAGACGATAAAATGGCAGTCGCACTTGCAAAAGAGGGCGGTATATCTTTCATCTACGGCTCACAGTCGATAGAGGACGAGGCGGCAATGGTAGCAAGAGTAAAGAGCTACAAGGCAGGCTATGTAAAGAGCGACTCCAACCTTGCTCCCGATATGACCCTTGCCGATGTGCTTGAGCTTAAGGCTAAGACAGGTCACTCAACAATGCCCGTAACAAGCGACGGCACAGAACACGGAAAGCTGTTAGGTATTGTAACAAGCCGTGACTACAGAGTTTCAAGAATGGCTACCGACACAAAGGTATCTACATTCATGACCCCTTTTGAAAAGCTTATCACCGCTCCCGCAAGCACAACGCTTAAGGAAGCAAACGATATAATCTGGGAGCATAAGCTCAATTCGCTCCCCATAGTTGACGATAACGGCGTTCTTATGTACTTCGTATTCAGAAAGGACTACGAGCAGCATAAGGAAAACAAGAACGAGCTTCTCGACAGCAAGAAGCGTTATATAGTAGGCGCAGGTATCAACACAAGAGATTACGCAGAGCGTGTTCCTGCTCTTGTTAACGCAGGTGCGGATGTTCTGTGTATCGACAGCTCCGAGGGCTACTCCGAGTGGCAGAAGCTGACTATCGACTGGATCCGTGCAAACTACGGCGACAGCGTAAAGGTCGGCGCAGGTAACGTTGTTGATAAGGAAGGCTTCCGCTTCCTCGCAGATTGCGGCGCAGACTTCATCAAGGTCGGCATCGGCGGCGGCTCTATCTGCATTACCCGTGAGCAGAAGGGTATAGGCAGAGGTCAGGCTACAGCACTTATCGAGGTATGCGAGGAGCGTGACAGATATTTCGAAGAAACAGGCGTATATGTTCCTGTTTGCTCTGACGGCGGTATCGTTCACGATTATCATATGACGCTTGCTCTTGCTATGGGCGCTGACTTTATGATGCTCGGCAGATACTTCTCACGTTTCGATGAATCTCCTACAAACAAGCTGTTCGTAAACGGCAGCTATGTTAAGGAATACTGGGGCGAAGGCTCTAACCGTGCAAGAAACTGGCAGAGATACGATATGGGCGGCGACAAGAAGCTCTCGTTTGAAGAAGGCGTTGACAGCTATGTTCCTTACGCAGGCAGCTTAAAGGACAATGTTACACGTTCACTGTCAAAGGTACGTTCAACAATGTGCAACTGCGGTTGCCTTAATATCCCTGACTTCCAGAAGAATGCCAAGCTCACTCTCGTTTCTTCTACAAGTATCGTTGAGGGTGGCTCACACGACGTTATCCTCAAGGAAAACCGTGGTGCTCGCAGCGAATAATTGCGGTCATTTGTGTCGCTGCGTCCTGCAGCGACTTTGTGTGACCGCTGACAAGCATCCATGCTTGGCGGCGTGGTGCCGTTTCAAATTCGCCGTTCTGAAAGATGGCGATTTGTTGCACTTTCGTTACCGGCGGATATTAACGAAGCTGAAAATCAATAATAATTACAGCCACAGCTTTCGCCGTGGCTGTTGTTTTATGACTTTGTGTGACTGCTGACAAGCATCCATGCTTGGCGGCATGGTGCCGTTTCAAATTCGCCGTTCTGAAAGATGGCGATTTGTTGCACTTTCGTTGCCGGCGGAGTTACACAAAGCAATAAATCAGATAAGCGGTCACAGTGCAATGCTGTGACCGCTTTTTGTATTATTATATTTTAGCTGTCATCCCTCCGCACCAACCCTCATCAAAAACGCACTATCCCTCGCTTTGCACCATGTACTTGCCTCCCTTGTCAAAGGGAGGTGGATTGACGGCAAGGCACAAACTGTTGCTCTGTTGCGTTTTACTTGCGGTATGTCCGACTTTTTTATTCACCAAACTTTTCTGCCGTCAAGACGGAGGGATTGTCACACTAACCCTCGCCCTACGAAAAGAGAAGATGATAGTAGCTATATCAAATAGTTAGTACAGATAAAAACTATATTTAGCAGAGCGCACGAGCCTTGCGTAAGTAATGCTCATACTTGTACCTGATCCCTTTGGTTGTCTCCCTCTTTCATATTGACAAGTGCATTGATTCGAATAGCGAACCCGAGAAGTGCTGTCCGACAAAAAGAACTATCGGTAGCTTATTATCATAGCCGAAGCCGAATGATATAACAGAAGCACATTATACAAAATACTTTTTCTACAAACTAAACAGCCACAGCGAAAGCTGTGGCTGTTGTTTTACATCAAAAAACCGCCGTGAAGTTCCACAGCGGTTTTAATTCTTATTTATTTTCATAAATCGGGCTTTCAAGCCTTGACGCAAACTCCGATTCGGGCAAGGGCTTGTCGAAATAGTAACCCTGTATGATATTACAGCCCATATTCCTCAGATTATCAACGATATTCTTATCCTCAACGCCTTCGCAGACGGTAGTCATACTAAGCTCCTGCGCCATGTGCAGAACATTTTCAAGCACTACCTGACCTCTTGCGTCATCGTCCGAGCCTGCAAGTGATTTGTCGAGTTTCAGTATATCAAAGTCGAGATCCTTCAGCAGAGCAAGCGAAGAATAGCCTGTTCCGAAGTCGTCCATAGAAACCATCAGACCGTAGCTTTTAAGGTCGATTATCGCCTGCTTTATTGCGTTGAAATCGTCTGTATAAGCGGTTTCCGTAAACTCGACCTCAAGATAATGCGGTTCAATCCCGTAACGGTTTATAACATTCATTATCTTTTCCGCAAGGTGAGGGAAACGCAGATGTATCTTTGAGAAGTTCACCGATACGGGAACTGTGCGTTTACCGCTTTCCTGCCACTGTTTTATCATCGCACAGGTATGCTCTAAAACAAACATATCCAGCTTCATTATAAAACCGGTTCGTTCTGCTATCGGGATAAAGTCGGCAGGCGAAACAATCTTGCCGTCACGCTTCCATCTTATAAGCGCCTCAGCACCTACAAGCGTTCTTGTATCCACCCGTACCTTCGGCTGAAAATAAACAACGAACTCTCCGTCTGCCAAAGCCTGCGGCATACCGTTCTCAAGCAGGGTAAGCTGTTTTTCACGGTTGATCGTATCAAGATCGTAATAAACAAAATCCCCATCCGCACGGCGCTTTGCAATATCAATGCAGGTTTCTGCACGGGCAAGAATAGTGTCAATATCGTCTGTGCTGTCGTCAAGCATTACTATACCGGCTCTGAGCGCTATCTCATACACTGTCTTTTCCTTGCCGTAATAGAAGTTGACAGGTGTCTTGGCAAAGTTCTTGAGGTGAGTTTTAAGGTGGCTCTTTTTGACCATCAGACAGAAGTTATCACTGCCTGAGCGACTGCATATCTCATCACTGTACATCGTCTTGTTAAGCGTTCTGGCAAATCTCTGGATTATCTCTGTTGTTGCCTGATAGCCGAAGATGGTGTTAAGGGTATTACAGCCCTTGATATTTGCTCTTATGACCGCATAGTCTGAGAGAACTCCGTTTTCCTTTACTTCCTCAATAAAAGCACGGAAGCCCTTCGAGTTCGGTATTCCGCTGTCACGGTCGATATGGTCGATCAGTTTTTCAACGTGAATATTCAGCGTGCAGGTGCAAATGATAGCCAGAAGATTGGTCATATGCTCAAATAGCTGTTCCTGCTCATCTGTAAGAGTTTCAAAATCCACATCGGTATAAAACTCATAAGTCAGGCTGCAACTTGTGTTTTCACGCTCATATTTCTTATTGTGTAAAGGGTAGATAGAGTTGTCCTTGTAAATAAGAGTTTCGCTCAATCTTCCGCCGTAGTTCAATGTACGAACAATTCTCGAAATGTGCAATGCTTTTGCAGCAGGAGCAAATTCGGTAATCTGCTGAAGGTCATCATAACGTTTTGTAGCGATGGCATCTATCATATCGGAAAGATACCCTCTGACCTCTTCAACCATTTTCCCGCCTCCTTTTTTATTCCCATTTTCCATATAAGTTAATTTTATCACATTTTATGACCGTCTGCAAGCAAAAAAACCGTTAAAAGGTCAAAAAAAGCTCACAATTTCAAAATAAGAGCAGAGTATACAAACTTCTTTTTTAAAAGCTGTGCATTATCACAAGTCAAACCAGCAATACCTCGCTTTTTCGCTATTTTGGGCAGTAAAATTAAGTAATTAAAGTTATAACCTTAATGCACAACAACAGGTCATTATACGGCCATTTCTGCATAATTTCAGAATTGATTAAAAAAACAGGAAAACCACTTGAAAACCTACTAAAAATATGGTATTATAGTATTTAGAAATGACGGTCAGATTTCGGATAGATTTCGGTATTTTAAAAAAGCGATAAAGAAAGGACAATAATATGAAGATTTCGACAAAAGGACGTTATGTATTAAGAATGCTCATTGACCTTGCCGAGCATCAGGGCGACGGTTACATTCCGCTGAAAGAAATAGCACAGCGGCAGGGCGTTTCAAAGAAATATCTTGAGCAGATCGTTCCGATGCTCAATAAGTCGGACATACTGCGTACCAACAGAGGCTTTCAGGGTGGATACCGTCTTGCTAAAGCTCCCGACAAATACACCGTAGGAGATATATTACGGCTTACTGAAGGCTCTCTTGCGCCTGTTGCCTGCCTTGAAAGCGGAGTAGTTGAATGCGACAGGAGCGAGCATTGCGCCACATTATCGTTATGGCAGGGGCTGTACAAGGTCATAAACGAGTATCTTGACAGTGTGACATTACAGGACCTGATAGACAGCGATATGGAGAATGCGGCGGACGATTACGTTATATAATCCGCATAAGCGGATTATCCCGTGCATAAGCACGGTAAAGTGTTCTGATAAGGATAGAGAATGCTCACTGCTTTATAAAAAACAGACTTTCCCCCAAGCTGAAAAAACCACGATTCCGCAAAAAGAATCGTGGTTTTATTCTGCTGAAATCCTATTCATTATGGCTGTACCGTAAAACGTATCACCAACACCGCCGAAAATACTTTCCGTACCGACAAGGCATTAATAATTTCGTGAGTGTATCAGTGCAACTGCACTGACATTGACCTTCCAAACCCGCACTATCCCTCGCCTCGCACTACCACCCTTGCCATATGAATGCTCTGTTGTTTCGCATCCATGCCTCGTCAGCCATTTGTGCCGTTGCACGATGCAACGGCTTTGTGTGGCTGACTTTAAGCGTCCATGCTTAAAGCCTTTGGGCGTTCAACTTCGGGCATCCATGCCCGCCCTCGAAAAATGGTGAGGTTCTGTTGCTCAGTCAAGCCGAGCCAACTGTGGTGGGGATTGCCCCATCCCCACCATCAATTAGATTTTCCGCACCATCCCTCGAAAACCACCAACACCCTTGCCTCCCTTGTCAAAGGGAGGTGGATTGACGGCAAGGCACAAGCCTTTTTATTGTTGCTTTCTGCTTGTGCCACGTCCGCCTTTTTTATTCACCAAACCTTTCTGCCGTCAAGACGGAGGGATTGCTAGCCCCCTTTGCTTCGCACCACCTTCTTACCGCCCCTTGTCAAAGGTGAGGTGCTGTCGCCGAAAAAATTCGGGCGACTACCGGAGGGATTGCCACACTTACCGTACCCTTTCCGCTTCTCTGACACCTCCGTTAACAATCCCTCATTCCGTACCCAACCCTCGCAAAACCGCACCATCCCATTCGCTTTTCGTGTTGCGAGTGCAACAGCCCCACTTCCCGGAAAAATAAAATCCGCCCCCGTTTTCACGGGGGCGAACTCATCAAGTCATTAATTTATAAATATTAAGCCCTGAAACTCACGCTGTTCTCAGATTACTGGAGTAACTGGAGAATAGCCTGAGGCTGCTGGTTAGCCTGAGCGAGCATAGCCTGAGATGCCTGCTGAAGAATGTTATTCTTAGTGTAGTTGATCATCTCTGTAGCCATATCTGTATCTCTGATCTGAGATTCAGCTGCTGTCAGGTTCTCGTTTGTTGTTGTCAGGTTGTTAACTGTGTACTCAAGTCTGTTCTGAAGAGCACCAAGACCTGCTCTCTGCATAGATACTGTCTTAACAGCAGTGTCTACCATGTCGATAGCCTTGTTTGCAGCGTCCTGAGTAGAAACGTCAGCGTTAGCAACGCCTATAGCAGTAGATGACATATCGTTAACGTTCAGAGTAACTCTCTGATCCTCAACGCCGTTAGCACCGATCTGGAATGTAAGACCCTTGCCTGTTGTAGCAACTTCCTCCTTACCGATACCGGCACCGTTTGCCATTGTAAACTGATACTTAGTAGCATCATCGGTTGTAACGTCAAACTTAACAGAAACGTCACCATCGGGTGCATTCTTATCTGTAATAGCGATAGAATAGTCAAGACCTTCAGCCTTTAACAGATCCTGAATGTCACGTTCTGTATATTCCTTACCTGTTGAGAGGTGGATTACAAACTCGCCGTCCTTAGCACCTGCTGTATCAGCTTTAGCTGTTGTAACATTTTCCTTGCCGGCCTGTGCATCTGTTACGATACTGATCTTACGAGTATCTGCACCATAGCTGTTTGATGTTATAGCAATCTGATCGCCAAAACCGGAAATTGCAGAAGTAAGAAGATCTGCAGGAATATCCTTAGCGTCTGCAGAAGCACGTACACCTGCAACTGTTTTATCTGTCGATCCAGCTGTTGTTGCACTCATAACGCCGTTCTTGAGCTTGAGAGATAAGTCAGCAACAATACCGTCTGCCTTGCGGCTGTCAGCATTAGCGATTAACTTATCAATATCGTCCTGAGAATAAGTTTCATTCTCAACGAGGTTAAGAACGAGTTCCTTACCGTCAGCTGCCCATGTAGCAGCTTCACCGCCCTTTGTTGCACCTAAAGCTATAGTAACCTTAGCACCTGCAACATTAGAAGTGAGGATTGCACCTGCTAAATCTGCTGAAGCAGTATCTACAACACCATACTTAGCGCCGAATTCTGTAACAGCCTTTGAGCCGCCGAGTGAACCATCGAGGAGCTTCATGCCGTTGTACTCTGTAGAAGAAGCGATTCTGTCGATTTCGCTCTTGAGTGCGTCAACTTCGAGCTGGATAGCTTCACGGTCTGTATTATCCTGATATGTACCGTTAGCTGACTGAACTGCAAGCTCTCTCATTCTCTGAAGAATTGAGTGAGTTTCGTTTAAGCCGCCTTCAGCTGTCTGGATAAGAGAGATACCGTCGTTGGCATTCTTTGTAGCCTGTGAAAGACCACGGATCTGTGAACGCATCTTTTCAGATATAGCCAGACCTGCAGCGTTATCGCCTGCACGGTTGATCTGATAACCTGAAGATAACTTTTCAGTTGCCTTCTTTGTACCTGAAACGTTGATGTTCATCTTGTTGTTAGCATTGATCGCATTTAAGTTATGCTGTACTACCATACCTGCCATTTTGTTTTCCTCCTTGAATGTACTCCCGAAATCCTTTTCGGAAGTCGTTGCCCTTATAGGGACTTGTTTTTTGTTAGTGTGACCTTGCTTTGCGCTAAGCTAAAGTCATTTGGTGTTTGTTTTGCAAAACACTGCGGAAGTTATCTCCGCCTCCGCACAGGGCTCTGTGACCCTTACATTTATTATATCGGCACTTGTTTTTCTAAACTTTAGCCTTTTTGAAAACTTTTTTATAATTTTGCTGAGAAATTTTATAGGGAGTTTGTGTAAAATTTACAATATTAACTGTCGGCTTTGCTATACAGCAAAAACCGCCCTGCATCACAGAGCGGTTATATAACTGACTTATTTTACGATAAGTGCAAGGTGTCCTGCCGAATAACAGTTTATCTCCTTTAAGTAATCTATTATCATTTTCACTCTGTCAGGATTATGACAAAGCAGATGAGAAGCAAGACAGACCGCTGTTTTAAACCTCTCAAATATTTCGTTTGGATTATCACTGCCGGCTGCAGCGGCAGCACCGAAAAAGTCTATAAGTGCTACAGATGCACAAAAATATGCGTAGTTATCAAAAATATTATAATTATTATCTGAAAACGGCATAAACTCACACATATAAAGACATCTTACTATGTTTCTTATCATAAACGGCTTAGTTGAACATATTTTATAGAACTTTTCTAGATTAGTTATATATGTTTGTATTTCAACGGAAAATTTGCCTTCGATGTTCTTTTTTCTGATTGACGACAATATTTCTGACAGTTTATCACCTACAGCTGCACCGTCAAGCATACACTGCACAGCGCCAAGCTTAACCTTATAATTCGGTTCAATATCCGAAAGAGATTTTACAAGTGCCGGGCTGTTTATCTGTTTTGATAAAGCAGTAATACCCTCCGGTATTCTGTCCGGCGATGAATTTTCAAGCTTTGAAAGCGTTTGAGCCGCAAGTGTTCCTATAATCATCGATGTATGTATATCACGTTTTTTATCACTAAGAATGCCGTAGAAAAAATCAAAAAGCTGATTTCTGTATTTAAGACCCGGATTGCTTTTTACGTCGTCAATTGTGTCGGGTTTAAATATCAGAGCGTCTTCCGGCTCATATTCTTTACCATAAATATAAACGTCACAAGATTTTTCGTTATTTGCAATAATATCAAATACAGCAGGACAACTCAAAAATCTGATTTTTGTAATTACGTTATTATTTATAGTACCGCTTATAGGATAATTCCGACATACAGCAGAAAGGTATTCTGCCCCAAGTTCTTTCTGAATTTTACAAAGTCTGTCCTCTTTATCGTGAAAAGGACAATCACCGTCATCAGACAGCTTTATCGAATTTGTTATTCCGTCACACTTCAAAAATGATCTTTGAATAAGCTTGTCAAGGCTTTCGGAATGCTCGGAATTTTTCAATTTTTCAATTTCTTCGTCTGTCCATATTATATCCCAATTCCGGCAACAATCCATCGTGCACTTTCCGCCTATACACTGAAAATCGTTGACGTACTGTGCTGTTTTAAGTATATATCCCATATCTTTACCCTTTCCGGAATCTTTTCCAAAAATAATATCTTTATTATAGCACCGAATTGCAGGAATTTCAACCTGTAGCAAAAGGAAAGGAGGAGCGTGAGAGCATAGCAAAAACCGCCCTGCGTCACAGAGCGGTTTTGCTTGAATAATAGAGAGGTATATATGAAAACTTTCGTTGTACTTGGGCGGAGCGTGTATAGGGCGGCTGTTGCCGTCTTGCCGGCTCCTGTTATGTTAACCGTGCTTGTCGGCACGATATTTTTCAAGCCGAAACCTATCGGCTGATTTCGGTCGTCGGAATCCTTTCCTCTGACTGTGACTATAGTATACCCCCTTTTTATGAATCATATAATAACGGGCGATGAAAGAAATGTGAAAAATCTTGAAACGCAGGTGTATGTATCGTGGGGAATGTCCTTTAATGACGGGCAAATTTCATCACAAAAAGTAAATCTGAAGCCATACATTGCTATCCGCCGATAATGCAACTTACGCAATCCGCCAACCGTCAGAACGGCGAATTTGAAGCGGCACATTTCCGCCCGCCAAAGGGCAGAATTAAACGTTGCTGTATAAATCAACTATATATTTATCTGACGTTAATCACAATCACCTTTTCCTATTTCTGCTCAGAAGAAACGTTAAAAGGGTGTACCGTAAGGCACTCGCCGTACATCGTTGTTACGCCAATCTCAAACATACAGAAAGGCGAATTTGAAGCGGCACACTGCCGCCCGCCACGGAAAAGCCCCTTGTACCTTAGGGGGTGGTACAAGGGGCTTTCCTTTGGGTTATAATTCAGAGGCTATATAAATAGATGAAATCGAATTTAGCAGCTGCGATCTCAGAAATATCAGAAATCAACTTCTGTATCGTAGTAGCAGCACTTAAGCAGCTTCTCCATCTCTTCCTGTGTAGGAATACGAGGGTTAGAACCTGTGCAAGCGTCTGCGATAGCATTCTTAGCGATCTCAGGTAATCTCTCCAGGAATACGTTTTCGGGAACGAAACCGTTTTCTGTAGGATAGCTGTCTGCGCCGTAGTTCTTGATGCAGTGAGGAATCTTCAGTTCGTCATTCATCTTACGCAGATAAGCGATGAGGAGCTTTACCTTTTCGTCGTCATTTGCACCGCCAAGACCCATAAAGTCAGCGATTACGCCGTAACGCTTCTTAGCTGTTTCGTCCTTTGCGTTGAATGCGATAACCTTAGGAAGATACATAGCGTTTGCGGCACCGTGTATGATGTGTGCGCCGTAATCAGCGAATGCGGCACCTGTCTTGTGAGCCATTGAGTGAACGATACCGAGCAGAGCATTTGAGAATGCCATACCTGCGAGGCACTGTGCGTTGTGCATTGCATCACGCTTAGCCATATCGCCGTTGTAAGAACCAACGAGGTCGTTCTGGATCATCTTGATTGCGTGAAGCGCAAGAGGATCTGTAAAGTCGCAGTTAGCTGTTGAAACATATGCTTCGATAGCGTGTGTCATAGCGTCCATACCTGTATGTGCTACGAGCTTCTGAGGCATTGTTTCTGCAAGGTCGGGATCAACGATAGCAACATCGGGAGTAATCTCGAAGTCAGCGATAGGATACTTGATACCCTTGTGGTAATCTGTGATGATTGAGAATGCGGTAACTTCAGTAGCTGTACCCGATGTAGAAGAAATAGCGCAGAAGTGAGCTTTCTTTCTGAGTTCGGGAATACCGAATACCTTACACATATCTTCAAATGTGCAGTCGGGGTACTCGTACTTTATCCACATAGCCTTAGCTGCGTCGATAGGAGAACCGCCGCCTATTGCTACGATCCAGTCGGGCTGGAACTTGAGCATTGCGTCTGCACCCTTCATAACTGTTTCAACAGAAGGATCGGGTTCTACATTCTCAAAGAGCTCAACCTCCATGCCTGCTTCCTTAAGATAAGCCTCAGCCTTCTGTAAGAAGCCGAAACGCTTCATCGAACCGCCGCCAACGACGATCATTGCCTTCTTGCCCTTAAAGCTCTTTAATGCCTCAAGTGCGCCCTTGCCGTGATAAACATCTCTTGGTAATGTAAATCTCATATGAAATTCCTCCTGTTCGGCTTATAGCCGTTATTAATCTATATTTAGCTGTTATCATTGTACGCCCTGCGTTATGTATTTGTGTTGCAGGACTTCTTTCTTTTGTTCGTTATTATTTTAACACACTGAGTCGGAATTGTAAAATATATTTTAGGAATATCGGTATATAATTATCTATATAACAGTATCGAATAAAATCCGCATAAATCTGCTCTGCATCGGCATTTGCCGTAGTAAAGCCGTTTGTGAGCCTTTTGTAACAAAATTGTGAAAAGTGCGTAAAAAGCTAAATGTAAATATATGTCTGATTTTTTAATGGATAAATATTGCATTACTGGAACTTACCAAAGTGTCTGCCGCCCCTGTCTGCCGCAGATAACCGCTTTGAAAATCAAAGAACGCAGAGCATACACCCTGCGTCCGCCGTTTATTCTTCTTCCTTTGTGTTCTGATACGTCTTTAATATGTCCTCCGCAACGGCTCTTTGCGTCTTTCTCAGATCCATTGCCTGCTTTTGAATATGTCTGTGCGCCTGTTCCTCCGTCAGATTCAGATACTGCATAAGCATTGACTTTGCACGGTTTACTATCTTCATATCCGATAACTGCTGTGACAGCTGGCGGTTTTCCTCCTCCAGCTTTGCCATTCCGATATGAGCTACCTCGGCAAGCTTTATTGTCTGTATAAGCATAGCCTTGTTGAAGGGTCTTGGGAGAACGAATGCACCGGTAAACCGTATCTTTTTCTGCACCTCGTCGGCAATCTCGTGCTTGGCAAGCACCACTACGCCGTTTTTTGCGTCTTTTGCTATATCTGCGACAAGATCAAGCCCGAATTCGTCCGAAAGGGGAGTGGAGATGATGACGCTGTCAAACCTTGATATGTCTACGCCTCTTACGATAGCGCCGCTTGTGAAAGTCGAGATGTTGTCGCAGTCAAGCTCAATCAGAAGTCCTGCTATGCTGTCGCAGATTTCGCTTGTTTTGCCTGCTATAAGTACATTCATTCCGACACCCTCTTTCGTGGTATTGAAGCTCCCCGTACCGCTGTGTATTACGATAGCGAAGCCGCTTTATCTATATCTATTTTCGTCTGTTGTCAGTTATGCGTGTAAAGCTGCTTGTACGGGCTTGCTGTATTCGGTGACAGCTTGTAGAATCTGCCCTTTAACAGCTCGTTTGTGTTATATCCGAAATTCTTTGCGAATTCATCGACATATTCTCTTATATCGGCCTTGTCACTGTCGTCTGCGACCTCGCACGAAACCTGTACGGGAAGACCCTTAGGCGCTTCGTCGCTTCTTATATACATATGACCGCCGTGCATTCCCGTTCCGCAGAACGAGCCTATCGGCGCTTTGCCGTCACAGCCTATGCCGAGAACGATTATTATTCCGCCTGCCTGATATTCGCCCAGAAAATCTCCGACCTTGCCGCCGATGATTATTTTCGGATAGAATTCGTGATATTCCTTCATATGTATTCCTACACGGTAGCCTGCGTTGCCCTTTACGAATATCTTGCCTGAACGCATCGCATATCCTGTCGTATCACCGCAGTTTCCGTGGATGAATATTTCGCCGTTGTTCATTGTGTCGCCGATAGCGTCCTGACCGTTGCCGTGTACTATGATAGTGCTTCCGTCAAGATATGCGCCCAGAGCGTTTCCGGGAGTTCCCTCAACCGTTATCGTCTTGCCCGCAACACCGCAGCCGATATAACGCTGTCCCATAGCGTCGGTTATCGTTATATCGTTGTCGTCACATTCGACTATCTTTTTATTAAGGTCGTAATAACCTATTTCGTTAGCGTTTAATACTGTCATGGCTTATCCTCCGTTATTGCAGACATTAAGGGCATCATCAGTGCTTTTTGCCTGCGAGCTTTTCTTCACGTCTTGCCTTGCCGAACATCATCATCTGCGGCTTATCCCTGAGAAGATCAAGATCTACCTCGGTAAGCGGTATCTGCTCCTTTATCATAGAGGTATAGATACCTGCTCTTGCTACGTCGCCCATAAGTATGAAGCCCTTCAGCAGACCGTCCTTGAATACCAGCTTCTTGTAGATTTCCTTGTCTGCGTCCTCGGTGATGTCCTCATCTCCGTCATAGCTTCCTGCTGTTATGATATGCAGACCGTAGAAGCCTATGGCATTCATCGGTATAGCGTTCAGATAAAGCGTTTCCTCGCCTGCCATATTCTTGCCTGCGACCTCGCCCTGCATAAATGCGTTAGGCAGAAGTGCGAGTATCCTGTCGGTATTTGACGAACAATCGTGGCTTACTGTGCAGTCGCCTGCGGCATAAACGTTGTCAATCGTTGTCTGCTGGTGAAGGTCGGTTATTATACCCTTTTCAACCTTGCCGCCCGCATCGCTTACAAGCTCTGTGTTAGGTCTTACGCCGACAGCTATTACAAGAATATCAAAATCCACCGTTTCGCCGTTTGTCAGCTTCGCACTGTTTTTTGAGAACTGCTCAACGCTTGTGCCGAGGATAAATTTCGTTCCTTTATCCTCGATATGCTTTTGCATTATCTCGCCTGCACGGACATCAAGAATACTCGGAAGTATCCTGTCCGCAAGGTCAACTACAGTAATATCGGCATTCAGATGATGAAGTGCCTCCGCACATTTAAGACCGATAAGACCTGCACCTATTATAAGTACCTTTGTGCCGGCTGTGACTTTTTCACGGATAGCCTTTGCACTGTCCCACGTCATGAATGTGAACTTGTTCTCGACTTTATCAATGTCCTTCATCGGAGGAACAAACGGTTTTGAACCCGTTGCTACCAATAACTTATCATACTGTACTTTCTCTCCGTTGTCAAGTACCACACAGCCGTTTTCGATTTTCTCGGCACGCACCGAGAAGATGACCTTTACATTGTTCTTCTCGTAGAAATCAGGCTCTCTGTAGTATATCTTGTCGTCGGCAACCTTGCCCTCAAGCCAGTAGCTTATAAGCGGTCTTGAATATGTGTGATATGCCTCGTCCGTTATTATCGTTATACTGCCGTCCCTGTCAATCGAGCGTATTCCCTGTACCGCACCTATTGCGGCGGCGGAGTTTCCTATGATAACATACTTTTTCATTTCGCTCCTCCTTATCTTTCCTCAAGGACGATAGCCTTGTTCGGACAGCCCTTTACACAGGCAGGCTCGCCGTTGTTGTTCTTCATGCAAAGGTCGCATTTCTGTATGACCTTTGAATCCTCGCTTGTTACGATACAGCCGTAAGGACAGGCAAGCACGCAGGTGTAGCAGCCTACACAACGGCTCTCATCACACGAAATAACGCCGTCCTTCTGCGATAAAGCGCCTGTTATACAGCTCTTTACGCAAAGAGGAGTTTCACAGTGACGGCACTGCACGGCAAAATTTATTCCGCTGCCTTCCTCGACCTTTATTCTCGGTATCGGCTTCTTGCCGTTTGCAAAAGCCTTTATCATATTTTCGGCTCCGCTGTTTGCGGCGGCACAGTAATATTCGCACAGATGGCACGCAAGGCACCAGTCCTCGTTAACGTAAACTCTTTTCATTTTACTTCTCCTTTATCACTGACCTGCGTGCTGTATGCCGAGTATCTCAAGCTCTTTTTCGTTAAGGCCGATACCTCTGAGCATAAGCCTGTTGCCCTTGAGAGCCTCTACGGAGTTGATACCCATACCGCCCATCATTTCCTTGATCTCGTGATCCCACGCATGAACAAGATTTACAAGACGCTGATAACCGATGTTGGGGTTAAGACGCTTTACAAGGTCGGGACGCTGTGTTGCGATACCCCAGTTGCACTTGCCTGTCTGACAGCTTCTGCAAAGGTGACAGCCGAGCGCCAGCAGAGCGGCAGTGCCGATATAACAAGCGTCCGCACCGAGTGCGATAGCCTTTACCACGTCCGAGCTTGAACGGATAGAGCCTGCGACTACTACAGAGACCTCGTTTCTGATACCCTCGTCACGCAGACGCTGGTCAACGCTTGCGAGTGCAAGCTCGATTGGGATACCGACATTATCTCTTATTCTTGTGGGAGCCGCACCCGTACCGCCTCTGTAACCGTCTATTGCGATAATGTCCGCACCAGAGCGTGCAATACCGGAAGCGATAGCGGCAACGTTATGAACTGCGGCGATCTTTACGATGACGGGCTTTTTGTACTCTGTAGCCTCTTTCAGTGAAAGAACAAGCTGACGTAAGTCCTCTATCGAATATATATCGTGGTGGGGGGCAGGGGAGATGGCGTCCGTTCCCATAGGTATCATTCTTGTCCTTGAAACGTCCTCAAGAATCTTTGCTCCGGGGAGATGTCCGCCGATACCGGGCTTTGCACCCTGACCCATCTTGATTTCTATTGCCGCACCCGTTTCAAGATAATCCTTGAATACGCCGAAACGTCCCGATGCGACCTGTACTATAGTATTGGGGCCGTACTGATAGAAGTCCTTGTGCAGACCGCCCTCGCCCGTGTTATAGAATATGCCAAGCTCCGTAGCCGCTCTTGCAAGGCTCTCGTGAGCATTACGGCTGATAGAGCCGTATGACATAGCCGAGAACATGATAGGTGTTGAAAGCTCAAGCGTAGGTGACGTTTCCGTCTTTACACTGCCGTCCTCGTTGAAAGAAACGTTCTTCGGCTTTTTTCCGAGGAATACCTTTGTTTCCATAGGCTCACGCAGAGGGTCGATAGGCGGATTCGTTACCTGAGAAGCGTTGAGCAGTATCTTGTCCCAGTAAACGGGATATTCCTTCGGGTTACCCATTGCCGAAAGAAGAACGCCGCCCGTTTCCGCCTGCTTGTAGACCTCCGTCATTATCTGCTGGCTCCAGTTGGAGTTGTTTCTGAACTTGTTGGGGTTATCTACTATCTTCAATGCGCCCGTAGGACAGATACATACGCATCTCTGGCAGTCAACGCACTGCTGGCTGTCCGAGATCATCATATCAAGATCTGCGTCATATCTGTGTACCTCGTTTGAACACTGTCTTGCACACGCCTGACATTTTATGCAACGGTCCTTATCTCTTATAACATCAAATAAAGGCTGAAAATAATTAAGTGCCACTGTTACCGCTCCCTTTCTTACTTCTTTTCGTTCAGCTTGACGATGATAGGCTCTCCGCCTCTCGGTGACCAGATACGGTCAACAACGGGACAGATGGCTCTTATCGCACATTCCTCGCTCGCAAGGTAAACCATATCGCCCTTTTCTGCGGCAACCATTGAACGCAGCTTAAGTCTGTCGTTGAGTGCCATAAGGCCTCCGTCAAAGCCGAGGATTATCGAGAACGGTCCTGTTATCAGCAGGCTTGAGAATACGTTTCTGAAGTATTTCAGCTTCTGTCTTTCGCTCTCGCTGTACTTATCCGAGTCTATCTCGCTCCAGAAAGGAGCGGCGATTATCTTCGCTATATCTTCAAGACACAGCTTCTGTTTTCTGTTGAGGAAGTCTATTATATATGTGATTACCTCTGTATCTGTAAGCAGGTTGCATTTGTAACCGTACATTTCAATATATCTTCTGTTTGCGTCGTAGGAAGAAATCTCACCGTTATGTACTATGGTATAATCAAGCAGTGCAAACGGATGAGCGCCGCCCCACCAGCCCGGAGTGTTCGTAGGGTATCTGCCGTGCGCTGTCCAGGCATATCCTGCGTATTCCTCAAGTCTGTAGAACTTTCCGACATCCTCAGGGTATCCTACCGCTTTGAATACGCCCATATTCTTACCGCTTGAGAAAACGTATGAACCGTTTATCTTGTCGTTTATGTTGATAACGCACTGAGCGACAAACTCTCTTTCGTCAAGCTGACTTTCGGTGAGCTTTGTCGGCAGGGGATTCACGAAATATCTCCATATCAGCGGCTCGTTTGTAATATTCGGGTGCTTTCTCGTGGGGATACGGGAAAGGTTCACCACGTCAAAATGCTTGTCAAGAAAACGCTCGGTTTCCACCCTGGCCTCGTTTGAATCGTAGAAAATATGGAATGCGTACTGATCCTTGTACTCCGGATAGATTCCGTATCCTGCAAATCCGCCGCCCAGACCGTTTGACCTGTCGTGCATATAAGATATAGACTTTACTATCTTGTCACCGCATATTCTGTTGCCGTCCCTGCTTATAAAGCCTGAGATAGCGCAGCCGGCGGGGATTCTGACCTGACCTTCTTTTTCCAGCATAAGCTCACTCCTGTTCGGTGTCTGTTTGTTTCTGAACGTTTTTTGGACGTTTTGAATCCGATAATTTCATTTTTGGGGACAAAAACAGCAGGCAACAGATGAATCAACCTGCAAATCTGCGGTATTTTGTAAATTAACCGTAAATTCAAGGAGTATTTGCAGTAAAATGAAACGTTTGCTTCAAATTTACCGCCATCTGAAACAGCTTTGTTTCGTTAATTGCCTGCAGCCGTTTTGACTACAGTTGTAATTATATCACGGGTTTGCGGTGTTGTCAATACATTTCTGCAAGTTTTTTAAATGAAACTTGCAGAATATTTTCTTGCAATTTCACATTCCGATTATGCAAAATGACGGCAGAACCGCTGTATCGTCATTTTGCAAAAACCGATTGTTATTATAACTGCACTGTGAAATATATCACCAACACCGCCGGAAACATTTTCTGTACCGATAAGGCATTAATATTTTCGTAAGTATATCTGTACAACTGCACTGACATTTACCCTTCAAAAAAACGCACTATCCCTTGCCTGGCACTAAACTTGCCTCCCTTGTCAAAGGTGAGGTGCTGTCGCCCTAAAAAATTCGGGCGACTACCGGAGGGATTGCCACACCGCCCATCGCTCCGCATAACCTTCCAAAACCGCACTATCCCTCGAAAATCGCCAACACCCTTGCCTTTAAATGAACGCTCTGTTGGTTTCGCAGTACCTTTGCCAAGCACTATCACCCTTGCCAGATGAACGCTTTGTTGGTTTCGCATCCTTGCGAAACTTTGGGCGTTCAACTTCGGGCATCCATGCCCGTCCCTTGTCAAGGGGAGGTGGATTGACGGCATTGCAAAACCGTTATTCTACATAATCTTCATTTTGTAATTTACCGGACTGTTTCCAGAATTGCTATACTTTTTGCCGTCAAGACGGTGGGGATTGTAGTTGCTTAGAAGTTGTTTTCCTGATTGCTTTGGTTCTTTTCCTCTTTCGTATTGACAGGTGTACCCATCCGAATAGCGAACCCGAGAAGTGCTGTCCGACAAAAAGAACTATCGGTAGCTTGCTATCATAGTCAAAGCTGAACGATGCAATAAAAAGCACATCTATTAAAAGACTTTTTCCAAAGTCTCCGCCATTCATCCCACATCCACACTTTCCGGACAAAGTAATAAAGCACCCTTCCGCAACATATATTTGTACTAAAAAAACGAAAGCAGGTAACGCTATGGTAAAACGCAGAAGTTACAAAGCGGCGATAAAGAAGCTCAGACCTTTTGTGAAAGGAGCTGTAGCCGGAATAGTGACAGCGGCGGTTTTTACCGTTATCGGTGCATTTTTGTTTAATATCGCCGATGCTCCTTCGGGAGCAGACAGCGTAATGGCATATGTTTCGCTCGGCGCATCCGCTGTCGTCTGTGGAATGTTCTTCGGCGGCGGCAGAGGGAAAAACGGCTTTGCGTGGGGAACGCTCGGCGGCCTTGCGATGTTCGCCCTTTGCTTTGCCGTCACACTTATATCCGGCGGATTTACCGGAACGGAATTTCTGCCTAAGCTGATAAGCTCAGCAGTGTGCGGTTGTATCGGCGGAATAATCGGTGTCAATATTGCGGCAGGGCGATAAAAGTCTTCCTATAGAATATTTCTATAGACAAACAAAGAAAAATGTGGTAGAATTACCTTAAACCCTGTAAGTTTAGGGCTAATTAAAAAGATCGAAGGAAGACTTACTATGAAAAAATATTCCATAGAAACGCTTGCGGTTCACGCAGGCTATGAAACAGACGAAGCTACAATGTCGGTAACTCCGCCCCTGTACGAAACAAACGCCTATGTGTTCAAGGATGCCGAACACGCAAGAACGCTCTTTGAGCTTAAAGAGCCGGGCAACATCTACTCAAGGCTCCAGAATCCCACCTGCGAGATGCTTGAACGTAAGGTAACAGCTATGGACGGCGGTGTTGCGGCACTCTCGTTTGCGTCCGGACATGCCGCTATATTCAATACTATAATAAACCTCTGCAGTGAGGGCGACGAGCTTGTTTCGTCCATAAACATCTACGGCGGTGCGATAAACCTGCTCGGAATCACATTAAAGAGAATGGGCATCACGGTAAAGTTCGTTGACCCCGATGACCTTTCCGCCTGGGAAAATGCCGTAACCGACAAGACAAAGCTGTTCTTCACCGAGCTTATCGGCAACCCCAACGCAAACGTAGCGGATATTGAAGAGATTGGCAAGATAGCCCACAAGCACGGTATCCCGTTTGTAGTAGACAGCACCTTCACAACACCCTATCTTTGCAGACCTATAGAGTGGGGCGCAGACCTTGTTATCCACTCCGCAACAAAGTTTTTGGGCGGTCACGGCAGTGTAATGGCAGGCGTTGTAGTAGACAGCGGAAAGTTCACGTTCAAGGGTAATCCCAGATTCCCGCTTTTCAACGAGCCTGACGTATCCTATCACGGTGTAGTGTTTGCCGATCTCGGCGAGCTGGCATTCATCTCAAGACTGCGTGCGCTCATAACAAGAGATATAGGCGCCTGCCTTTCAGCGTCTGCGGCTCACACCTGCCTTACAGGTATGGAAACGCTTGCTCTGCGTATGCAGCGCCATTGCGAAAACGCACTTGCGGTAGCAAAATTCCTTGAAGCCCACCCTGCCGTTGAAAAGGTAAATTATCCTGCACTGCCCTCAAACAAGTATTACGAGCTTTGCAAAAAGTATTGCCCCAAGGGTGCAGGCGGTGTGTTTACATTCGTTATCAAGGGCGGCAAGCCAGCAGGCGAAAAGTTCATGAACAGCCTTGAGCTTTTACAGATAGTTGCAAACGTCGGCGATGTAAGAAGTCAGGTTATTCACCCTGCTTCAACAACGCACAGCCAGTTATCGCCCGAACAGCTTGTAGCCGCAGGAATAAGCGAGGGTACAGTAAGACTTACTATCGGTATCGAGGATATAAACGATATTATTGCGGATATTTCTCAGGCGCTCGATAAAGCGACTAAGTAACATAGGACGAATATTAAACGGGAGCGGATACCATCAGACCGCCCCCGTTTTTTATAAAAATTTTATAAAACCCCTTGACAAACTCTTTTCGATGTGCTAAAATATATTAGTAAATTTACAAGATATGCGCCAATAGCTCAGCTGGATAGAGTATCTGGCTACGAACCAGAGGGTCGGGGGTTCGAATCCCTCTTGGCGTGCCAACCGCTTTGATAATCATTATCAAAGCGGTTTTTCTTTTGCAAAATAATGCGGAACGATGTTCATTCAGATCATCGCTCCGCTTTTTGTTGTTTGACGGCACATTATACCTGTTTGTCCGAAAATTCGTTTTTCAGTTGATCAAGCCACTCTGTATGTTGCTTAATTACAATTTCACCGTTTTTATATTCGCCTGCGTCGATAAATCCGTTTTCATTGTCATAAAAATGAACCTCATCGCAGTACGGAAGAACTTTGATCACATCGTCAAAACGTTTTGCAAATCGCTTTGTAACATCTTCTTTCGGAATATCGTGACCGCCTTTTCTGACACGGTTTTCTATTCTGATACAGCTTTCATTGAGTGAACTCAGAGCCACATAGTACATTCTGATATAATAGCCGTTTTTCTTTGCTTTTTCCAATGTACCGAATATTCGTTTTCCCGATAATGTTGTTTCCTGTGTGAAATTGATTTTCTTATCAAGACAGTCGTTTATCATCTGTATAGCTTTTTTACCGCCTTTGATGTTTCCGCCGCATTTAGCCGAGATAGCGTCAACATCAACTATAATACCGAGGTCGGAACGTTCTCCCTTGAGAAGTCCGGTAAGGCTACTTTTACCCACGCCGTTGACACCGGCAATAATTGTGAATATGCTCATTGTTCCTTCTCTCCTTAGTATTCATTTATGATACCTTTTCCCCGCAATAATACTATACGCCCTGTAGATCTGCTCCAGAAGCATAACCCTTGCAAGCTGATGCGGAAAAGTCATCTTCGACATCGACAGCTTTATATCAGCCATCGCCTTTATCTTTGGCGCAAGCCCGAACGAGCTTCCGATTATGAAGTTCACCGCCGACTTTCCCTGCACCGCCGTATCACTCAGCTTAGCGGCAAGCTCCTCGCTTGAAAGCTGCTTTCCCTCAATGCACATAGCAACGGTAAGAGCGTTCTTCGCCAGCTTCTTTTCTATCATTTCAGCTTCTTTTTCGAGTGCGTCCTCTATCTGCCTGTCAGACGGCTCATTCGGCAGTGCGACAGGCTCAAGCTCATATATTTTCAGCACACAGGAGCCTCCGAGCCTCTTTTCATATTCCTTGCAGGCATCTCTCAGATAGCTTTCCTTCAGTCTGCCGAGGCAGATTATATTAACACCTTGCATCAGCGTCTTTTAGCGTAGCTTTCAAAGCGGCGCTTCTCCTTTGATGCCAGCTTTCTGCGCTTTGAGTTTTCTATCGTTCTTGTAACTATAAAGCAGATAAGCAGTACAACTATTCCGACAGCCGAAACCTTGAACCACGGCTTGTCAAACTCGTCCTTTGCTTTTTCTATATAATATTCCACATCCGATCTTGCAACATTGTTGTTTGCCACAAGGTTCATCGTGGTGATAGTTTCGCCCTTGAATTTAACGTCCATTACGCCGAGTATATCGCCCTTTTTCACGGGAGCCTGTACGCTTTCGTATGCCTTAAAGACCTTCTGCACTCCCGATTCCTTTACCGATTTCGGCATAAGCGCAGTGTAGTCGCTTTCGGGTGTCAGTATAACGTGCGTTGCGCTCTCGCCCATTTCGACCTTGACTTCGGTTATCTGCTCGTCCTTGTTTACAACGGTAGCCATTTCAAAGTTTGTGAATGCCCACTGATAAAGATTGAGTGCGTCTACCATCGAATACCAGTCGTCATAGTATTCGCCGTTCTTGTCCTTTACCGGTGCGCCGAGCGTCACAAGGATATAGTTGTACTGATTCTTAGCGGCTGAAACAAGGCATCTTCCGGCTTCGTCCGTAGTACCCGTCTTTGTGCCGTATGCGTATTCATATTCGTAAACACTGCCGGGACGAAGAAGTGAGATAGTGCTGTATATAGAGTAACCGCTGGGGTTAGCGTCATTTTTCGGCATCTCATATTCATAGGTGCTTGTTATTTTCTTGAACAGCGGAAATTTGTCGTAGGCGTATTTTGTCATTTTATACAGGTCTTCCGCAGTTGTGTAGTTGTTGTCGTTATGCAGGCCGTGAGCGTTCACAAAGTTTGTTCCGGTACAGCCAAGCTCCTTCGCTTTTTCATTCATCATTCCGATAAACTTTGTGATGCTTCCTCCGCCTATATTATAGGCAAGAATGTTTGCCGCTTCACAGGCAGACGGGAGCATAAGCGCATACAGACAGTCCTTGTATGTCAGGTTGTCCTGCAGCGGCTCTATCGCCGCATTTGACGGGTCACTGTAGTTCGGGTCCTCGTAGAAATCGTTGAAGCAGTCATAAGGCACTTCCACCTTCTTTGACAAAGAGCCCTCGGACAGATGCTCAAGCGCAATTATGCAGGTCATTATTTTTGTGGTTGAAGCAGGGTACATTTTCTTGCTCTCGTTCTTCTTGTACACCACATCTCCCGTATCTGTGTTGACCATATACACAGCCTCGCTGTATATCTTGTCGGTGTTCGGGTCAAAATCATATACCTCGTCGTCGTTTTCCGCAAAAGCGGTAACGGAAAGCGAGCATAACAGCATAGCCCCGCAAAGCAGAGCAGACGCAAAGCGTAATATCTTCTTCATAATTTATTCCGTTCCTTTTCATCGGAGATTTTTAAATATGTTCCCTATTATTGTATCACATATCGCCGAAAAAGAAAAGACTTTTTTGCTTGTTAATATTTTATTTTGCGTATTCTCCTTGTCGGCTTTCCTTTTTTGTGTTAAAATAGAATAAGAATTTTCTTACAATTCGGCAAGAAAGCCGTATCTGCCGAAAAAGCGGAGTAAAATACAAGGGGGTGAGAGTATGAACGGAAATGTGCGGAGAAATGCCAAAACAGCTTTTGTATGCGTATTGTTTATAATAATTGTTTCTTTGTTTTTCTATCTTCTTACCGCAGGCACAATGCCGGAATCTGTCGATATACCGTCCACAGACAAAATAGCTGATGTCGATTTGTCAAAGCAAGGTGTCGGTATAGATATATCATCCGGCGAATATTACACAGGACGGCTGTATACCCCGGACGATTTTGCAAAAGGCGATATATCGCAGGGTAATCCCGATGATAAATATGCCACATTCCGCATAGTACTGCCCCTTGAAAAAGGCGTCACCTACGGACTTTCCGGAGAAACGGCGACCTATGCACAACAGGTTTATATTGACGGAAAACTGCTCAGCGAGGTCGGTAAGGTGTCCGACAATGCCGAAGAATTTGTCCCTGCGACAGACAGATACACGCTATATTTCACCGCACAGGCGGATACTGCGGAGATAATAATCCGTCACGCATGGTTTAATCACAGGACAGGCACGATACAAAAGCTGTGCCTTGCAAAAGCTCCGCTTATATCCGCAAATGACAGGGCGCAGACCGTTTGCGACGGACTTATTGCAGGAACTCTGCTTGCTATGGCAATATTCTTTTTCGGAATGTTCCTTCTCGGAAACAGAAAACGCAGTATGATGTGGTTTTCGCTCACCTGTCTTACTGCGGCCCTGCATTATCTCATATACGAAAGCAAGCAGATAGGCGTACTGTTCCCCTATCTTGACTGGTACACGGAGCATAAACTTGAATACATCACGAATATACTTTACTTCGTGTTTATACTGCTCTATGCCTTTGCCGCACTCGGATTAAGACCGCATAAGCATTTTGTTGTGACCTCCGTATGCTCGGCAGGTGCGATATTGCTGTTCTACATCTTTGCGCCGTCAACCGTTTATACGCATTTTACCGTTGTTGCAGGCGCTGTTATGGCGGTATATCTGATTCTTTCTTCTGTATATATCTGTGTTACGGCGGTAAAACACAGGCTTATGGGCTACATTGACAGCATTATAGTATGCTCAACCGTTGTACTTACCACAGTCGTTTATTTAATAGAAGGGCTTACCTACTTCACGAAGATATTCTACATCCGCTCCTATGCGACTATATTGTTCGTGTTCTGCAATGCGGTCATGCTTACTATAAATCTGTCCAGAACAGAGCGCCGCCTTGACGAATCGAAACAGCGTGAATCGCAGGTCACCCATATGAATGAAACGCTTGAAAAGCTCGACAGGCTGAAAACCGATTTTATGCACAATATCGCCCATGAAATGAAAACTCCGCTCACGGTAATGAGCGGATACGCACAGCTTACCGAAAAACAGATAGAAAAGAATGTCGTAAACGATGAAACATTGTCAAATCTTGAAACGATTTCAAGCGAGGCTCAGCGTCTGTCCGATATGGTGACAAAGCTGCTCTCGGTATCTCATAACGAGGTCACAGCAATGGAGCTGAGCAGATTTGCCGCAAGGGACGTTCTTTCCGATGCGGCGGCGGTTTGCAGACCTATACTTGCAAAGCACGGCAACCGGCTTGTCACAAGGGCGGATAACTGCCCCGATATAATAGCAAACCGTGAAATGCTGCTTCAGGTGCTTATAAATCTGGCTGTAAATTCGGGCAAGCATACCGAGAACGGAACAGTGACATTTTCTGCAGAAAGATCCGCCGACGGTGATAATTTCGCCGTGTTCACGGTATCCGATACCGGAACGGGAATATCCCGTGAGGCGCTTGCACATCTGTTTGACAAAGGCTACAGCACGGACGGCGGAAACGGGCTGGGACTTTATATCTGCCGTGATATTATAGAATCGACAGGCGGCGAAATAACCGCAGACAGCAGTGAAAACGGAGCGGTGTTCCGCTTTACCGTACCGTGTGGAAAGGAAGATGCAAAGTGAGTACGATTCTGCTTGTAGAGGACAATCCGCATATAATGAAGATAAACAGCTCGTGTCTTTCTATGGAGGATTACAGCGTTCTTGAGGCAGCAGATGCGGCGCAGTGCCGTTATATGCTGTCGAATAACGATGTCGATCTTGTGATACTCGATATAATGCTGCCCGACGGCGACGGAATATCGCTTTGCCGTGAGATAAAGGCAAAATACGATATTCCGATACTGTTCCTGTCCGCACTCAGCGAAAACGATGATATTATAACGGCACTGAGAGCAGGCGGCGATGATTATCTGCCGAAGCCCTACGATATTCAGGTGCTGATAGCAAGGGTAGAGGCAAGGCTTCGCTCAGTGCGGAAAGATAAGCGTTATATCTCGTTCGGAAGGCTCAGACTTGATACGGTTTCAATGGCGGCATATTTTGCCGACAACGACCTGCTCACCACCCAGAAAGAGTTCTCGATTCTGCTGATGCTTGCCCGTAATATCGGCAGTACAGTGCCGAAAGCCGAGCTTTATGAGAATGTGTGGGGTCTGCCGTATTCCGACAACGCAAATGCGCTGTTCACGGCGGTTTCACGGCTTAATAAAAAACTCGATGATAACAAAGCAGATGTGACTATCACCTACGAAAGAGGCAAAGGCTACGCACTTGAAAGTATATAGGATAAACGAAAACCGCTTTTTGCTTGTTTTGCATCCGCACTATCCCTCGCTCCGCACTAAACATCCTTGCCATATGAACGCTCTGTTGGTTTTGCATCCGCACTATCCCCTTGCTTTGCACCACCACCCTTGCCTCCCCTCGAAAAAGGGGAGGTGGCTTGACGGCATTGCAAAACCGTTATTCTACATTATCTTCATTTTGTAATTTACCGGACTGTTTCCAAAATTGCTATACTTTTTGCCGTCAAGACGGTGGGGATTGTGTTTGCTTAGAAGATTTGAAGATAGTACTCCTATTAATTTCAATCCCCACCGTCACGGCTCGGAATAGTTTCAGAATTGTAAAGGCTGGACTATCTGAATACTGTACAGCAAGCCAAAAAATTATATCAGCCGTGCCACCTCCCCTTTTTCGAGGGGAGGCAAGATATGGTGCTTGGCTAAGGCAGTACCGCTATCAAAACGATAGCGATAAAGCATAACATGACAAAATGGGCTTAAACTATGCAGAAAGCAACGCAAATTCCCATCCTACTTGGCTCCTCTCGAAAAAAAGGTGAAGTTCTGTTGTTCGGTCAAGCCGAGCCAACTATGGTGGGGATTGCTCCCCATCTGCACCATCAATGAGATTTTCCGCACTATCCCTCACCCCGCACCACCCCTCCCAAAACCTCACCATTCCTCGAAAAGCAACACTCTCACCCTCGCCTCCTTAAAGCATACAGACTAAACTAAAAACCGCTCCCGTAACACTCCGGGAGCGGTTTAGCTGTATTCTGTTGTGATTTATCAGTTTGCAACAATGTTTACAAGCTTGCCGGGAACAACTATCTCCTTGCGGATCGTCTTGCCCTCAAGCGACTGTGCGATAGCTTCCTTTGCCATCTTCAGCAGCTCGTCCTTGTCGGCGGCTGTAGGAACGTTTATACGAGCCTTTATCTTACCGCAGAGCTGAACTACTATCTCAACGGTGCTGTCAACGCAGAGTGCCTCGTCGTATGTTACCCACTGCGCTTCGTTCAGTATGCCGTAGCCGAGCGAATTGTACATTTCCTCGGTGATGTGGGGAGCAAAGGGATTCAAGAGTATCAGCAGCGATTTCATCTCGGCATCGTTGATCTTGCCGTTTGCGGTGATCTCGTTGATAAGCGACATCATAGCGGCGATAGCCGTGTTGAATCTCATCTTCTCAATATCTTCGCTGACCTTCTTTATCGTCTTGTGCATTGATGTTCTCAGTTCGTCTGAGTATTCATCGCCACGGACAAGCATATTCTGAAGATTCCATACACGGTCAAGGAAACGCTTGCAGCCCTTCATACTGCTGTCGTTCCAGGGAGCCGCCTGCTCATAGTCGCCCATGAACAGAACGTATACACGAAGAACGTCTGCGCCGTATACGTCAACAACGTCATTCGGGTCGATTACGTTGCCTCTTGACTTGCTCATCTTCTCGCCGTCCGGACCTAAGATAAGACCCTGTGCGGTACGCTTTGCATAAGGCTCGGGAGTGGGAACTTCGCCTATATCGTAAAGGAACTTGTGCCAGAAACGTGAGTAGATCATATGACGGGTAACATGCTCCATACCGCCGTTGTACCAGTCAACAGGAAGCCAGTATTTGAGCGCTTCCTGTGAAGCAAATTCCTTGTCGTTGTTGGGGTCGCAGTAACGCAGGAAGTACCAGCTTGAGCCTGCCCACTGAGGCATTGTATCTGTTTCTCTGCGTGCGTCCTTGCCGCACTTGGGGCATTTGCAGTGTACGAATGAATCTATCTTTGCAAGCGGACTTTCGCCGTCCTGACCGGGCTGGAAGTTCTCAACGGGAGGGAGTTCCAGAGGAAGTTCCTCATAAGGTACGGGAACAATTCCGCAGTCGGGGCAGTGTACTATCGGGATAGGTTCGCCCCAGTATCTCTGACGGTTGAACGCCCAGTCTTTCATCTTGTACTGTACGCCCTTTTCGCCGCAGCCGAGCTTTGCAAGTACGCCGAGCATCTTTTCGATAGCGTCCTTCTTGTTAGTGATGCCGTTCAGCTCGCCCGAATTCACCATCTCGCCGTCGCCCGTGTAGGCTTCCTTCGAGATGTCGCCGCCCTTGATAACCTCGATTATATCAATGCCGAACTTCTTCGCAAATTCATAGTCACGGGTATCGTGAGCAGGAACCGCCATTATAGCGCCCGTGCCGTATCCCATCATTACATAGTCGGAAATGTATATCGGAATTTCCTTGCCGGTAACGGGGTTTACGCCTGTAAGACCGTCTATCTTGACACCCGTCTTGTCCTTGACAAGCTGTGTTCTTTCGAATTCGCTCTTCTTGCTGCACTCCGCCTTGTAAGCGTCAAGGTCGGCAATGTTCTTTATGGAATCTCTATACTTTTCTATTATGGGATGCTCGGGAGCGATAACCATAAAGGTAACGCCGTAGAGCGTGTCGGGACGGGTCGTGTAGATGCGGAGCTTCTCGCCGTTTTCCTTGATGGAGAAGTTGACGAAAGCGCCTGTAGACTTGCCTATCCAGTTCTCCTGCTGGAGCTTTACGTTAGGCAGATAGTCGACCGTTTCAAGTCCCTGTAACAGCTTGTCAGCATATTCGGTGATACGCAGGTACCATACTTCCTTGGTCTTCTGCACTATCTCACTGTGGCAGATGTCGCAGTGACCGCCCTGTGAGTCCTCGTTTGAGAGTACGACCTTACAGCTCGGGCAGTAGTTTACGAGCGTCTTATCCCTGAATACAAGGCCATGCTCGAACATCTTGAGGAATATCCACTGAGTCCACTTGTAGTAACGCTCTTCGGTGGTGTCGATGACCCTTGACCAGTCGAACGAGAAGCCGACACGCTTGAGCTGGCTGGTAAATTTTACTATGTTGTTATCGGTGACCTTACGGGGATGAACGCCGGTCTTGATGGCGGTGTTCTCGGTGGGCAGACCGTAAGCGTCAAAGCCAATCGGGAACAGTACGTTGTAGCCCTGAAGCCTTCTCTTGCGGCTGACTACCTCAAGGCCGGAATAAGCCTTGATATGACCTACGTGCATACCTGCGCCGGAGGGGTAGGGGAACTCTACGAGAGCGTAGAATTTCGGCTTGGTACTGCCGTTTTCAGCCTTGAATGTCTGATGCTCGTCCCAGTATTTCTGCCACTTACTTTCTATGGCAGAAAAGTCATATTTTTTCTCTTCCATTTTGCGAGTTGTCCTTTCATACGCCCGATATGGCGGTATAATTCAATTTCAACCTTTATTATAATACAAAAACGGCTGTTCTGTCAAGTAAAGCGGCAACAGTAAATAAGTGTAAAATAAAGGCAAAATATGTCATTAACGGCGTGATGATTTATGATGAACCTGTTTTTATGTCGGAGGGGGTGTAAACCGTTATGTTATCGGGGGTGACGGCAGATTGATGCAAGAATAACCGAATGATGATTCTTGATGAATATAGATTTTTTCGGCAGAGAGAGGGTTACATCACAAAAACTTGAAAATTATGGGAGGTTTTTGGCGGCGGATTGCTACGGGCGGATAACACCGTTCGGCTTATCAGTGATAATGTCAAATATAGACAATTACGTTATATTTGATAGAGAATAGTTGAATTGGAAGTGTTACGAAAAGAGGGGAAGAAAGGGAAAACGCAGAGGGTGGGATAACGGAAATTAAAGGAAGATTGAAAATAATATTGCGATTACATTTAACTATACAAATAACAATAAAATAGAAACATAATTGCTTTTGGTATAATTAGTTATAAATATAGAAGTTTGAATTGTAACGAAAAGAGGGGGAGGAAAGAAAATCAAGAGGGTCGGACTTATGTGTCAAGATGGAAAATCAAGGGAGGGGGAAATGATACTATACCGACAATATAATTAACAGCAAAATTAAAATTAGCCGTAATTAGTATATTGAATAAGAAAGATAGATGCGAAGTTAGCGGTATTCGGTGCAACGGGGGCAAGCAAGGCAAGGGTGTTGGTGCTTTTCGTGGGATAGTGCGGTTTTGGGAGGGTTGGTATGGGGCGAGTGGATTATCGTTTTTTTGCGATGGTTGTGGGGATAGAGAGGTTAGATACAACGGGAGGGGCGAGCAAGGCAAGTGATAAGTGTTCTTTTGCAAAGATTAGTGGAAACAACAAGGATTGGTGCGGATGGGGAGCAATCCCTCCGGTAGTCGCCCGAATTTTTTCGGGTGACAGCACCTCACCTTTGACGAGGGAGGCAAGGATATAGTGCTTTTTGAGGGATAGTGCGGTTTTGCAATGGTTGTGGGAATGGGAGTATTGGGTGCAACGGGAGGAGCGAGCAAGGCAAGGATGCCTTAAGCGTGTGTGCCCAAGGGCTTTAAGCACGGATGCTTACAAGTGGTCGCAAAAAGTCGGTGCAGGACGCACCGACCGCAAACGACCACGATTGCAATGGACGCAAAGCCAACTAAGCACACACAGGCCCTCACCCTACGAAAAGCGAGTGGGATAGTGCGGATGTGTAAGCATATAAGTGCATACAGATGTTTGCTTACGAAAAGCAAAGAATAGTGCGGAAAATCTCATTGATGGTGGGGATGGTGTGACGATCCCTCCGGTAGTTGCCCGAATTTTTTTCGGGCAACAGAAGTTCGCCTTTGACGAGGTGGGCAAGGTGGATAGTGCTTTTTGTAGGATAGCACTTCTCGGGTTCGCTATTCGAATCAATACACTTGTCAATATTGACGAGGGAAAGAACCAAAGAGACTAGGGTAAGGGACTTGACAGCCCCTCTCCCTATCTCTTAGGTTCTCTCCCTCGTGGCTCCCTCTTTCCTTACTCACACCCCCACCCCGTCGGGGTGTTGGATAAACTCGAATAACCACCGGAACATTGTATATCCTGTCGATGCAGGGACGCTTAACGCTACACGTCCGCAGGTTAGTACATATATCTCAGGTTAGTAGCGTTTTTTTGAAGGGTCAATGTTAGAGCAGTTGTACAGATACACTCACGAAAATATTAATTCCTTGTCAGCACGGAAAGTGTTTTCGGCGGTGTTGGTGCGAAGAATCCTCAATAGTTGGCTGAGCGAAGCTCAGCAACATAAGCTCACCTTTGACAAGGGGGTAAGAATGTGGTGCAAGGCGAGGGATAGTGTGGTTTTTGAGGGTTGGTGTCAGTGCTGTTATACAGATAAGGTCACGAAAATATTAACTCCTTGTCGGTGCGGAAAATGTTTTAGGCAGTGAATGGCAAAATATTTCACTTGACCGGTGGCTGTAGGGCGCCGTTTTTTTGTATTATGTGCCGCATTTATGACCGTTTGCGCCGTTATAACAACCGTTCGTGCCAAAAAGTTGAAATCGCAAAGCGAATGAGTTATGATATAATTATAAAATTATAAGGGGGAGAGGTATGCTCATCTGCGTTTACGATACCGCAAACGAGGCGGAGATACTGAAAGCGAAAATAACACAGATCGCAACGGCGGCATATCGAAGAATTGCCTACAGGGTATGTCAGAGGTATGAGAGCTTTGTGAATGAGTGTAAGACGGCTGACCTTATAATCGTGCTTGCCGACGGAGCGGACGGTATGGAGGGCGTTATTGCGGCGAAGAATGCCGACAGGGATACGCCTGTAATATGGCTGTCGGACGATGAGGGATTCGGGGCGCAGTCATACAGGCTTGGCTGTACCTATTTCCACAAAAAGCCGATACCGCTTGAAAAGCTGAAGGAGGCACTGCATAAGTGCAGGTGCATGGCATAAGCACGGGTAAATCTACAGGAGGAAAAACATGAAGAAAAAATTTGTACGGCTCATAAGTGCGGTGCTGTCTGCGGCAATGACGCTGACGGCTGTACCGTTATCGGCATTTGCCGAGGGCGAGGCACATACGCATGACGGCGAGAGCAATGTCATCACGACACCGCTTGATTTCAGAGAAAAGACGGCGGACGAAAACGGTGCCGGCTGGAGCTGGGATCATGACACAAAGACGCTGACGCTTGACGAAGTGAACATTCAGGCGACAACAGAAGAGAATATGATGAGCGTCGTAACAGTCCCCGACGGTACGAAAATAGTGCTGAACGGTGAAAACACTATCGTACAGACCGATACCCTCGAAAGCGATACATACGTTCTCAGTGCCGTAAATAATAAAGAGGTCAATTGTGACGGCACAATGACGATCAGCGGCGACGGTGTGCTGAATGCAGAGAACCGCTCTACAGACAGTATGGCACGCTCTCTCGGCGGATCAATAATCCTGAACGGCGGTACAGTAAACGCAACAGGTACTGTAAAGACAAATTCGCTTGAAATACATAATGACGGTGTGCTGAACGCAAATGCGACAACTGCATCTTTTGAGGGTGTGGCTGTCAATGTCAGCGGCGGCATTACTGTTGACGGCAACGGCAGTCTTACTGCAGTAGGTTGTGCTAATGAATCTACGTTAAACAGTGCAATATTGCTTACCAGTAATTTCGGTGACAAAATTTCCGTCAGCGAAAACGGCAGTATTACTGTGCCTGAAGGCAATGCAGCAAGAGTCGGAATATACTACAGCGGAAACAACGGCGACGGAATGGATGCCGAAATAAGCGGCGGTAAGGTCACTGCTTACGGTGCTAAGTATGGCATTTACAAAGTAAACCTTATAATGAGCGGTACAGGCTCGGTATATACTACGGGCGGTTCATACGCTATCGGTCAAACTGTACCGACAATAGACGAGGACGAATTTGTAGTAAAGGGTTCGACCGAGTCCAAGGCTTCAGAAAGCGCTGTAACAGGCGAGGTCAAGCTTAACGGCGGCTATTATGAGATTGACGGAGCGGACGCTAAGACGGTAGTTATAAAGCCTGATACTTCTCCCCGTATAATACTCGGAAAGCAGACAGGAATATTCAAGACGGAAGAGTATGAAATAATTGAAGGCATGGACATGACTGATACCAAGCTCAAGGGTACGGTTTACTTTGATATTACTCTGAAGAATATGAGCGATGAAGAGTTTGCAGACGCAAGAGGCTATTTCGGCGGCGATGAACCCGATTTATTAGCAAGCATAATCAAGACCGATTACGGCTGGGTGTGCATGGTCTGCGATACCGAGTTTTCGACTACATACGACACTGATAATACTCTTACAATAAAGTGCGGAGATATTGTATCCAATACCGTTCAGGTAAAGTCGAATGCAAACCGTTTCAACAAGGTTACACAGGGTGACAACACAAACAGAACGGTTTTCTATACAAACACTTCGCAGGAAGAGAAGGACAATTACAAGCTTGTAAGCACCTATACGGTTGACAGTGAAAGCATAAGCTATAACTGGTACAGTACGAACAGTGCATATAGTGCAGATGAGCTCGGTGCGGCAGTATCCGGAAGCAACGGCGAATTCAAGCTTGCGGATAATATTCCTGCCGGAAATTATGTTCTGTATTGCGATATAACCTATTCAGACGGTGACAGCACAGAAACTGTTACAGAAAAATTTACATTTACATATAAAGAATGTGCACATGAAAACGGTTATTCCGACGGTAAATGCACAAACTGCGGAGCGTTATGTGATCACAGCGATATTGACATTAACACGGGTAAGTGTAACGAGTGTGCGCATCAGTTTGTTGCTACAATCAGCACAGACGGCAATGCGCCGACAGGCTATGACACGCTCGCAGACTGCCTTGACAGCATTACTGCCGAAACCGGAAACTATGTTAAGATCTATCAGGATATCGGCGATGCATCGGCAACTGCAACTTTAGATACTATAGATGTAAAACACAATGTTATGATCGACCTTAACGGTCACAAGCTGAACAATATCAAGCTTGGGGTCAACAAACTTGGGGTCAACAAAGACGTCACGCTTACATTAACCGGCACAGCGGGCAGTTATGTTACGCAGGTGTATGTTCGCAAAGGCGGCGGATCATTCATAATTGACAGCGAAGCAAATGTAGAATTTAATACAATTTTTGTTGAGGACAGTGCACGGCTTGCTGTAAACGATGGCGCAAAAGTAACTACAGAGCAGTTGACTGTGATAGCATCCGTGAATGATGACGGAACTACAACGACATCTGTAAAGCTCGCTACGGGAATGAAGTTAGGTGGGCTGACATATCATCGCCAAAACAATTCCGGCGCTCTGAAATTAGGCAATCTTCTTGATGTTACCCGGCAGGCACTGCGACGTGAAGATAACGGCAATTATCTTGATCTTTATAAAGAATATGGAAGTATGGGTTATTCCGTTGCGCTTACTGTTGTTGAGCATACTGACGCTGACCACAAATACGGCAGTGGAACAGGCAAGTGCGAGGAGTGCGGAAAGCCCTGCGAGCATGGCGGTGATATAAACACGGACACCGGCATCTGCTCAATCTGCGGTGCGGTTGTGTCTGTCGCACTCTATACAGACAAGAACGGAAGCTTAAAGTATGTAGATACCGATGAGCTTGACTCTTTACTGAATGAATACAACGGAAGCGGTACGATAAAGCTGTTTAAGGATTATTCTAAACCAAGCGCTCAGTATGACTTATACGGAGAACTTACAATTGACTTAAACGGACGCCAATTTAAAATCCGGAGTATTACTCCTTGCAAAAGCGGAAAGCTTACGATCAAAAACAGCGGCAATCCGGTTATGCTCGGTTGTAATGTATATCCGACAAACGACGCTTCATACGCCGGCGGTACGCTTATAATAGACGGAGATGTAGTTTTAGACACTTCGATCTATGTATATGATTCGAGTACGGTTATATTGAAAGCCGGTGCATATCCAGCCGGACTTTACGCCAGGGACAGCAAGACATTATACGATATGCTCGGAGAGGGTAAGGCTTTTTACAACAGCGACGGAACGGTTTTCAACGCAAAGGTTCAGGCAGGCAGTGATCTGACAGTCAAAGCTCACAGCCATACCTATGTTGACGGCAAGTGCGACTGCGGATATGTATGCCCTCACAGCGATGTTAACAGCGAAACGGGTAAGTGTAACGAGTGTGAATATCAGTATGCGGCTGTTATCGTAAAGGACGGGGCTGTAGCTTTTGTTTATAAGGAAACTGAGATGGAAGCGGCTTTTCAAGCGGCTGACAGTGGCGTAAACACCGGCTGTACATTAAGAGTATACAAAAATTATACAGGCAGCTATACAACACTCAGCGGTAAGTTCACGCTGTGGATCGCTGAGAAAGCCAATGTAGGTGCGTTAACTGTTTCGGGAGATATAACCGTTACGGGATCGGAAAAAAGTAATCGTATTTATGGCGATTTCAATGTAGCGGCCGGCGGTAAGCTGACATTTGACGAAAACTGCGGCGCTAAGGGAACTGTGTCGGTAGGTGCAGGTACATTTGACTGCTATTATTCAATCGACATAACACTCAATATAAACGATGCAAGCAGTGACGTAATTCTTCACGGCGGAACTTTCAGAAAAATATGCTATAACGGCGGCGGGGACAGAGCAAACGCAGAAATACTGACTTTGTTGGCTGAGAACCGTATATTTATGAAGACTTACGGTGAACTGGTAGACGGCTCAAAAACACTGTTGAAAGACGGTTTTGCAACAACTGTTGGTGTAATACGACATGAAGATCACGGTTATGACAGCACAACGGGCAAGTGCAAGATTTGCGGTAAGCGGTGCGGTCATACGGATGTTGACAGCAAAACAGGTGTATGCTCTACCTGCAAATATCAGCTTACTGCGGGCATTTCGAGTGCGGGAACAGCGAAGTATTTCGATAATATAGACAACGCTTTTACTGCGGCATTATCGGCGGAAAACAACGGCTGTACGCTGACGTTATACAAGGACTGTGAGCTTTCGCAGAACATAGTGATCGGCAACGCAACGGTTACTGTCGATATGAACGGACATTCTATATTATTGGCGTACAGAATTAAAGTAAACGACGGAGGCGTGCTGTATCTTAAAAACAGCAGAGAAAACGGCAGTATAGACACAGAAATTGAAGTGAATAAGGGCGGCACGCTTATAAACGGTACTGCGGACGACAGCAGTTCAGCCGTTTCCGTGTTCAGTGTATACGCCGACGCGGCTAAATGTGTGGAGATCTACGGTGGTAGTTGTACAGGCTTAACAGTAAATAACGGCACAAGCGGTATAGCTTTATACGGCGGAAGCTACGAGTTAATTCACACAAATGATTTAACTGATAGCACGCCTGTAAGCGCCCTGCTTGCGAAGGGCTATGCGTTTGCGATCTTAAACAGTGTCACACATCTCCCCGAAAGTATAGTTGACGGCAGTGCGGTGACACTCAGCGAAGGAATTAGAAATGTCACAGTTGTAAAGCATACTGACGCTGACCACAAATACAGCAGTGGAACAGGCAAGTGCGACTGCGGATATGTTTGCCCTCACAGCGATGTTGACAGCAAAACAGGTGTATGCCTTACCTGCGAATATCAGCTTACTGCGGGCGTTTCGGGCGTGGGAACAGCGAAGTATTTCGATAATATAGACGACGCTTTTACTGCGGCATTATCGGAGGAAAACAGTGGCTGTACGCTGACATTGTATAAGCACTGCGAGATCACACAGAGCGTAGAAATCGGCAATACAACGGTTACTGTCGATGTGAACGGATATTCACTCGGCGGAGAGGCGGATATAAGTGTAAATAACGGTGGTGTGCTGTACCTTAAGGACAGCAGGAAAAGCACCTACTACGGATGCATAGACGCACCTTTTAGTGTAAACGGCGGTACGCTTATAAACGGTACTGCAGACGGCGGCAGTTCAGCCGCAGATGTACTCAATTTAGTCATTAACAGTGCTAAGTGTGTCGAAATATACGGCGGCATATTTGAGAATGTTTATATTGCACACGCAAGCGGTGTAGCTTTATACGGCGGAAGGTACAACACCATCTGCGGCGAGGAAAGCAACAGCACACCTGTAAACGATCTGCTTGCAAAGGGTTATGCATTTGCGACCTTAAACAGTGTCACACATCTCCCCGAAAGTATAGTTGACGGCAGTGCGAAGACGATCGGCGGAAACCTTACAAATGTCATGGTTGTAGCGCATACTCATACATACACCGAAACAAATACAAAGTGTGCGTGCGGTGCTGTGCTTTATGCAAAGGTGACATCAGCCGACGGTACTACTGACGAATATTTTGACAGCATTGATGAAGGCTTATTATATGCCGATAAGGCTGAAAACAAGGGCTGTGTTTTCACTCTTGTAACAAGCGGTGAGATCAAGAGCGAGGTTACGCTGTCAAGCGGTCAGTTTACGATTACCACTGCCACAACGAATAATAATTATGTCCTCGGTCCTTACGCAGGGAAAATAACTATTGACGGTGCAGATGTTATTGCTGAAGGCGATATGTTCATCAGGTGCAAGGTTAATGTGAAGAGCGGATCTCTTACATTACCTGAGGGCTCAAGCACCGGATTTGATAGTATTGCTATATCAGGCGGTACCGTAACTATCAGCGAAGGCGTCAATGCTGACAGTTATGTGGGTGCTGATAATTTATTTGTAAGCGAAGACGCAACTGACGCAAAGCTTACTATAGGCGGCGGTACTTACGGCAATGTTTATCTCGGACAGTTTAAATTAAAGGACGTAATCGCAAGCGGTGTGCGTGTGATAAGCTACGACAATCCGACAGATCCGACTGCGGAGAAAACAGCAACGGCTTTATTATACAGCGATATAGCCGAAAAAAATAATTTTGACTCCGAAAACGGAACTGTAAGCTATTATCTGGTCACAAAGTGCGAGCATAAGAATGAGGACGGCAGTTATGCCTTTAATGACGGCGTATGCAAATACTGTAACTCTGAGTTTGCCGCAAGCGTAAGCTATACGGTTGACGGAAGTGCAAAGACAGAACTGTTCAGCGATATATGCGACGCTTTTGACAAGGCTAATGGGGTAGGTACGGCTACAGTAACGCTGTATAAGGATATTACAGACAGCGAACGTACACGGGACGTTACCGTTATGGGCAATGTAACGCTTGAACTGAACGGTAAAACACTGGGTGGTCGTTATGGCATAGCGCGTATATCGGTATCTGATGGTGGCACGCTTACTGTAAACGGCGATGGCGATATGGATACACCTATTTACGTTAATGAAAACTCAAAATTAGTCATTAACGGCGGTGGATACTTCTATTCTGTGTCAGTTAAAAAAGGAGGCAACGCAGAAATAGGCGGCGGCACTATACGAGGTCTGTCCGTTCTCGGTAACGTAAAACTCAGCGGCGGTAAATTCAACGACATCGAGATATTTAACGGCAATCTTGAATCTGTTCTGGCTGACGGTTACGCTTATAAAGTTGAAGGCGGTACATGGCTTTCAATTGCAGAACGTGCAGAGGACGTTTATAGAAGCTCGGGTAACGAAGATAAACCGTTGAGTGTAGAAGAAGCGCCGATAAAGAGCGCAAGTATTGCGTGGGTAGGCGAAGAAGCGCCTGTTATATACCGTAACGGAGAGAAATATTTATACGTCAATATTACATACGAATTGGCGGTCGGTTCAAGGGGTGCAACCTATTCGGATTTTGTAAACGGCAATAATCGCATTAAAGATTATAATTTGTACAATAAATATATGGTACACTGTTATGAAATCGGTAAGCTTGCGGCGAAAGACGGCGAGGTTGAATATTACATTGTACTGAAGTGCAACGGATACGAATATAAGTCAAATGTGCTTAAGCTTACACTTGCGACCTGCTCGCACCCTGAGGATAGCTTATTATACGAAAACGACGGTTTTGTAATCTGCGGTATATGTGATGCATTGATAGAAGCAGAGGTAGTAGATGCTGACGGCAAGTCGTTAGGCTATGCGGATATAGAGAGTGCCATAAAGCTGGCACAGGAGAACGAGGGCAGCACTGTAAAGCTGATGTCGGAAGGAGTATCTGAGTCCATTACCGTGACAGGCGGCAGGTTTACTGTTGACTTTAACGGTAAGAAGGTATTTTATCAGTTCGATGTCAACGGCGGTGACGTGACTTTCACTTCTTCGGTAAAACAAGCCGATGTAGAAACTCTGATAAGCAAAATCGAAGTAACCGGAGCGGACGCTAAGGTTACAATTGACGGTAAAATCAAGCTGGGAAGTGTAACATTAACAAGCGGTGCGCTTGCAGTAAACAGTGCCGAGAGTTATATTAAAGAACTGTCAATAAATGGCGGAAAGACTGTTGTAAACGGTGCAAATATTGATGCACTGAAAGCTAACGGCGGAGACACGGTCATCAATTATGTTACAGCCGATTCTTTAAGCGTGAATATCAACGGGTCCGGTAGCATCTCTATCGTAACCGGCGAGTTCGGCAGCACCACTTGCAAAACAGGCTTAGGTATGGCAATTGCGAGTGGAAGCGTAGTTTTCGGCAATAATATTAATGGCTTTACTATTTACACATACGAAGCTATTCAGACCATGACCAAAACCGATAGAATTTTTGTTGAAAAGTGCAGCCATAAGGACGGAAACGGCAGTTATGTGCTTGACGGAAATCCCTGTCCTTACTGCAATGAGGAAATCGTTGCAACTGTAAGCTATACGGCAAACGGCGGCGAAGAAACGGATCTGTTCAGCGATATTTATGACGCTTTTGACAAGGCTAATGAGATAGGTACGGCCACTGTAACGCTGCAGAAGAACATCACGGACGATATTACAGATACGATAGCTGTTACAGGCAATGTTACGCTTGAACTTAACGGTAAAAGGCTCTCACAACCCGGTACTGATGTATGGTATTCCATAGAAGTAACGAGCGGTAAGCTGACCGTTAACGGCAGTGGCTTAATAAAACGTGTTGCTGTTCGCAACGGCAGCAATGCGGAAATCAACGGTGGTACTTTCTCTGACTTCATAATTAAAGACGGCGGTAACGCTGTAATTAAAGGCGGTCAATTCTACAGCTTACAGGTTTCAGGCGAAGGCAGAAACGTAGGACAGCTTCTTGCGGATGGCTATGCCTATTGGAGGTTTATCGATTCCGGCATCTGGTCTACTATTGCAGAGCGTGAAAAGCAGGATATAACTAATGTAGAAGTAAGGACAGCGCCGATAAAGAGTGCAACGGCGACAGTAGATAAGACTGTACTGTACCGCAACGGCGGAGGTGCACGGCAGATCTTATTTAACTTCAATGTTAATACAAGCGACGGATACACGATAAGCGATGCCAATAAGGTCACAGTCGGTTTATATGTAGGCGATACCTTAATAAGAGAGAGCGACTTCGGCGGAAATTCATCTACGTTTGCAAATGCAAGTGAAATTTCCGATACTGACGGCACTGTAAAGGCACATCTTGTTATCAAGCTGAACGGATATGAGTATGTGACGAATGATGTCGAGTTTGAAATGGCGACCTGTACGCATCCGTATGACGCATTAACGACAGACGAGTATGATTACTATCGTTGTTCGTTATGTGATGCCAGCATAAATGCGATACTTGTTAAAACAAACGGCGACAAGGCATGCTATACCGACAATGTGCCCGAAGCATTTGAATCAGCACAGCTTGAGGAGAACAACGGCTGTACATTAGAATTATACAGAGGTGTGAACAGAGACTGTGAGATCACACAGGGCAGCTTTACCGTTTTATTCAAGAAAACGGGAAGTGCATCTGCTGTGATCAAAGTAAGCGGCGGAAATGTCAAGTTCACGGGAGATGACGGCTGTACATTATCGAAGTATCCGGGAAGCTCGGTGGGATATCTCATAGCTGTAACGGGCGGCACGGTAACGTTTGATGACATAACTATCAACGATGACAGTATCAGCGTAAGCGGCGGCAAGACTGTTATAAACGGCGGTACTTATAATAAGCTGAGCGTCAGCGGAGGTACGGTCACTATAAACAGCGGTACATTCAGCAGCATAGATGTAAGCGCAGAGGGCAAGGCACTGAAAGATCTGCTCGGCGAGAACAAGGCGTTTGCGACAAGCGACGGAAAGCTGTTTGACGCAAGCAAGGTTTCGGAAAGCGATAATTCACTTACGGTAATCGACCACAGCAAGCATGAGTATGACGAAACAGGAAGGTGCGGCTGCGGTTATCAGTGCCCGCATGATGACGTTGATACCAAAGCAGGCGTGTGCAGAGAGTGTAACACAAAGATATACGCTGCAATCACTGTAAAGAGTGAGACCGGAACAACGGTAAAATACTTTGCAAAACTTACGGAAGCATTTGAGTTTGCGGCAAAGAACGAAAACAAGGGCTGTACGCTGAAAATGCTCAGAGATTTCTTCGATAGAAATACTGACATTAACGTAAACGGCGGAAAACTTACTGTCGATATGAACGGCTTTGGTGTCTATATCAATAGCTTTAACGGATCCGGAACCCAAATCACTATACGCAGTGACAGTAAGTGTACTTTTGGGGTTGAAAATGGATTTAGCATGGACGGCGGCACTGTTACTTTCTCGGGAGAGGTCAGCGTAGTTTGCCAGAATGTGAAATTAAATGCCACATACTTCTCCTCCTATGTTGAAACGCTGAAAATTGACACGCTGATTTTAGAAGATGGTGTTCTGCTTAAACAGCTGGCAAGTATCACGAATGCTAATATCGCTAATATAGACTGCTCAAGTGAAATTTATCTTTATCAAATTTTAGCGAGCGGCAGCCGTGTCGATTCTCAGCTGTACAGCGCTCTGAAAGCAAACGCTTCGTCAAACTTCGATAACGTAAGAATAATAAGATGCGACCACCCGGACGGTGTGGGCAGAGATAACCGTTGCATATACTGCAATTCATTGATCGCTGCAAGCGTAAGCTATACCGAGAACGGAGCGGAAAAGACAGAATATTTTGTTAAGGAAGATCTGGGAAAGGCGTTTGCCAAGGCAAACAGCGTTGCAAGTGCAACAATAACAATGCTGATGTCTTCCGTTTATGATACAGACTACCTCCCTGTTACAGGTGATGTTACACTTATTGCAAATGGCGATAACGCCATCTTGTATAATACAGTAAAGGTCGCCGATGGCGGTAAGCTGACACTTAGAGGCAACGCCAATATTTTCGCTGTAATTGCCGAGCCGGGCTCCAGGTTGACTGCCGAAGAAGCCACAAGAATCGCATATCTCACCGTAAACGGCGGAGATGTTAAGCTCAGCGGCGGACAATATGATAACATTACGGTAAAAGATGGCAAGATAACAGATATTCTGGCTGACGGCTATGCGTATAAGAAAACAGAGGGCGGTGCATGGCTGACGCTTAAAGAACGTGAGGTGTCGGAAGTAAGCGGTGTTACCGTTACTAAGGCACCGATAGTACAAGCAACGCTTAGCACAGAAATAAACAAGCTGTATCGCAACAGCAACGCAAATCCCACGCTGAAGTTCAACCTGTCTCTTGTTAACGGCTCGAACCTGAACGACTCGTATGTAAGTAAGAGATACGGTATAAACTCCTATGTAAGCGGAGATATAATTTATAGCAGCTTAAGCGCACTTGTAACTGACGCTAAATTGTCGGCAGACGAAATAATTGATAAGGCAGGCGACAGCGATGTTGCTGAGATATACTACGTAGTTACTACCGGTGACGGCTATGAAATAAAGTCGAACACTGTAAGCATAGACCTTGTTGACTGTGATCATTCTCAGGTGGTCGATCCTACAGCGGACAAGGAAACCGCAGGTAATATTACTACGCCGACATATTGCGAGATATGCGAGAGCAAGTTCAATGCAAAGATAACAAAGGGCGACGATGTCAGATATTATAACGATCTTGACGAGGCTGCGAAAGACGCTCAGAAGAGCGAAAACGAGGGCTGTACCTTATATCCGCTTTATAACAAGAACGGATACGGCGGTCAGTTAGTCATAACCGAAGGTAACTTCACGCTCAAGTACGCAGTTCGTACAGCGTTCTCACGTCCGATCATCATAAACGGCAAGGCAAAGCTGACGGTTACGGGACGTTGTGCGGTGACAGCGTTTGAGAATCAAGACGCATTCATAGTGCGGGGCGGTGATGTCACATTTGACGGGCTTGCAACAGGCAGCAATGTGACCATAAACGGCGGAAATGTTACAATGGCCGCAAACAACATAAATTGCCTTACTATAAACGGCGGTAATGTATCCATTTCGTCAGGTGGGTTTGCCGAAATCGTAACTACGGTCAGTGATAAGGTGATAGCCGATTATATCGATCCCGGCTTCTGGGTACAGGACAGAGGAACAAAAGAGTGGATAGATATATACAGTCTTAATAAGGCAACGGCGTCATCGACAAGCGGTCTTACGGTACGGGTGTGTCCGATGCAGATAATTCAGCCGAGGAATAATGTATATTACACCAACGGCTATTATCCCGGCGACATACCGTCACTTCAAATAAATGCAGTGCCGTGGTATTCAGGCGAGGTCAACGCAGATGTTGCTTATCAGTGGATCGCCATTGATGAAAACGGCAACGAAACAGAGATAGAGGGCGCTACGGACAGAAAGCTGTCGCTCGAAAATCTCACAACGGGCAGGTACTACTGCCGTCTTACCTACAGCAATGCTACAACGGCGGGAGTTTCGATGAAGTCGGACGTTGTAACGGCTACGATAACCGAATGTGAGCATTCCGGAGGAGAGGCTACCTGCACCGAAAAGGCAAAGTGTGAAATATGCGGAGCGGAGTATGGTGAACCTCTCGGTCACGACTATGTTGTAATCAACGTAGTTGAGCCTGACTATTTCAACGAAGGCTACAGCGTATTTGAATGCACAAGATGTAAGGATTCATATATCGGAAACCGTGTTCCCGTAAAGCCTATTCCCGATGTGGAAGAAATAGCGGTTGAAAAGACGACATACAATGAAGTCGATATAAGCTGGAAGGATATAAGCGACGTTGACGGATTCAATGTCGAATGCTATGTCGGCGATCAGTGGAAGCAGATTAACTGCAGTGCCGACGGCGACAGAGTAGCGGCAAAGCTGAGCGGGCTTTCGGCAGGCCTTAAATATAAGGTAAGAATAGCGGCTTATGCAGGAAGCTTCACCGGCAAGTACAGATATTTCTATGTTGATACCGTTCCTTCTCCCGTATGGAATATAAATACGGTGAAGGCTACCGATGAAACGGTAAGAATAAGCTGGAACAGAAACACCAGAGCGGACGGCTACAAGGTAGAGTGGTACATTGATAATCAGTGGTCTGTAAAGACTGTTACCGGCAACAATAATATATCGGCGGTTATAGACGGACTTTGTGCAGGAACACGATATAAAGTAAGGGTAAGCGCATATAAGGGCGACCTTTACAGCCCGTATACATACGGCTATATCGATACGCTCCCGTCAAAAGTTACGGGTATTACGCAGACAGTCACATCTTCTTCGTTTACGCTTAAATGGGATAAGAACGAAAGTGCGGACGGTTATACCGTTCAGTACTATGCAGACGGTAAGTGGAACGAAAAGTCGCTCGTCGGCAATGACAAAACTACCGTTACAATAGGCTCGCTTAAGGGCTACAAAACCTACAAGGTCAGAATAAAGGCTTATAAGGGTGAGCTTCAGAGTACATTCGACGATATTTATATCACTACCGCTCCGACAAAGGTCAGCGGTCTTAAGGTAAAGAGTGCGGTTGACTCAAAGGCAGTAGTTATATGGAATGCGGATGCAAACGCTGACGGATATAACGTAGGATATTATATCGGCGGTAAGTGGGTCGAAAAGACCATAACCGATAATAAGACAGCAATGGCTGTGCTTGGCGGACTTACACCTTACAGCACATATAAAGTAAGGGTAAGAGCGTATAAGGGCGATCTGTACGGCGATTACAGCTATACTACGGTTACTGCAGTGCTTTCACCGGTAACCAATATCAAGGTTGTATCGGCAAAAAGCAACTCGATAACCGTTAAGTGGGGTAAAAACGCAAGTGCAGACGGATATAAGGTTGAAATTTACAAAGGCGGCAAGTGGGTCAAAAAGACGTTAAAGGGCAGTACGAATGCTACTGTCACTATTGGCGGACTCAGGGCCGGAAGCGTGTATAAGGTAAGGATTGCGTCTTATAAGGGTGCAAATACAAGCACTTTTACTTATGCGAATGTGAATACAGCCAAATAAGCTGACAGTAAAAAAGAGAACACCGGGCGACCGGTGTTCTTTTTTGTGTATCGGATGCGTTTTTACTATAAGAACAAACTGAGCCGTAAGCTAGAGTGCTTACGGCTTGGTTTGTTTATTGCTTTTTATGATACGCCGTTTTGCTGTCCTGCGGTAAGCAGAATTTTGAAAAAGGCGAATCCGGTGCGGCTCACTTGAAGTATCTGTTAAGCAGACCCTCGAAAGCCTTGCCGTGTCTTGCTTCGTCCTTAGCCATCTCGTGAACTGTGTCGTGGATAGCGTCAAGATTCAACTGCTTTGCTCTCTTAGCGAGGTCAAGCTTGCCCTGTGTAGCGCCGTGCTCTGCGGCAACTCTCTTTTCAAGGTTTTCCTTAGTCGATGCGCTTACAACATCGCCTAAAAGTTCTGCGAACTTTGCTGCGTGTTCAGCCTCTTCCCAAGCTGCCTTTTCGTAGTAAAGACCTACCTCGGGGTAACCTTCTCTGTGAGCGGCTCTTGCCATAGCGAGATACATACCTACCTCTGTGCATTCGCCCTCAAAGTTAGCCTTTAAACCTGCAAGAATCTCTTCATCCTCAACTGCCTTTGCAATGCCTACCTTGTGCTCGTCTGCAAATACAAGCTTTTCGCTTTCCTTAAGCTCTATGAACTTGCTGCCGGGAACCTTGCACTGGGGGCAGAACTCGGGAGGTGTATCTCCCTCATGAACGTAACCGCATACCGGACATACCCACTTTTTCATAGTAAATTACCTATCCTTTCATAGTGATAAAATCATTATTTTCTTATTGTTATTAGCGAAATCAGTAACGTTTACTGATTTGTTGGTTTTATTATAACCGATACTTCGGCGTTTGTCAAGAGGTTTTTGAAAATTTTTTTGTAAAAATTAGGTTAGTTAGGACTTACTAAAAAGGGTGAGGTTTTGGAAGGGTTGGTGTGGGGCGAGTTGTGATTGTGAACGCTTAGAAGTTTTAGGGATAGAAGTTCTATCAACTTCAATCCCCACCGTCTTGACGGCAGACCGACTTAGTAATTATAAAAGTCGGATATATCGCATAAAAACGCTGTAAAATTAGGCTTGTGCCTTGCCGTCAAGCCACCTCCCCTTTTTCGAGGGGAGGCAAGGGTGATAGCGATTTGCTACATTTTGCGAAACCGGCAAAGTGTTTATAAGCCAAGTTTGGTGTTTGCAGTTTATATGCGGTTGTGATGAATTGTAGGAATATTCGTAGGGGAGTGTCTGTGTGTGCTTTTTGGTTTCGCATCCGTGCGAAACTTTGGGCACACACTTAAGGCATCCTTGCCTTGCTTGCCCCTCCCGAAACATCATTGCAATTATCAAAAATCAAGTTAATATATAAAAATGAAAATTTGATTGCAATCCGCTATTGATGATTGATAGATTAAAAACGCTGAGAAAATCAATAACTACGGTGCAACGGGAGGGGCAAGCCCCTCGCCCTACGAAAAGTGAGAGGGATAGTGCGGTTTTGGAAGTTTAGGGCGGCTTGGGAGGAGAATTACCGTTTTCAGCCGATTAAATGCCGTTTGTGCCTTTTTCGTTGCAATTGCCGAGAAAAACGATTATAATTAATATGTGAGAATATGGTTATAATTACGGCTAAGAGAAAAGGAGAGCTTATGAGAAAAACAAGCGAAAAGATATTACGGACACTGCTTGCGGCATCGGTGCTTACAACGGCTGTGCTATCGAGCGGCTGCCTTGACGATGAGGAGGAGATTTCCGACGGCACGGCAAGCGACAACAGGCAGACGAGTGACGGCGGTAATTCGGAAGGCAGTGAAAGCAGTGATAATAAATATGACGGAAGTGTTACGGGCAGTCGTGCGTCAAAGCTGACGTTCAGCGGCTCGGACGGGATAAGCATTGCAAGAAAACAGCGTGAAGCCGAAAAACCTATGGGCGAGGACGGCACACAGACGGTATTCGTTTATATGTGCGGAAGCGACCTTGAAAGCGAGAACGGGCTTGCGAGCGGCGACATTGAGGAAATGATCGCAGGGTCACAAAGCGAGAACGTGAAATTCGTCATTCAGACGGGCGGTGCCGGAGCGTGGGCGGATACATACGGCATCTCTGCCGAAAAGACACAGCGTTATGTTGTAACGGGCGGAGAAATAAGCCTTATCGAAGAAAAAGAGTCTGTCAATATGGGCAAGGAGGATGTGCTTGTCGATTTTTTAAGCTGGGGTATAGAAAACTATGCGGCGGCTAAAATGGGGCTTATCTTCTGGAATCACGGCGGAGGAAGTATAAGCGGCGTGTGCTTCGACGAACTTAACGAGAACGATTCGCTGTCGCTTGAGGAGATAGACACTGCGCTTACATCTGTATATGACAAGATGACGGATAAGTTTGCGTTCATCGGCTTTGACGCTTGCCTTATGGCAACGGTAGAAACGGCGAATATGCTTGTTCCACACGCTGACTATATGTTTGCATCTGAGGAAACGGAGCCGGGATACGGCTGGGATTATACCGAGATAGCAGGCTTTATGGAAAGTAATCCGACAGCGGATACAGCCGAACTCGGAAAGACGGTCGCTGACAGCTTTATGGCATCGTGCGAGGCTATCGGTGCAGGCGGCGAGGCTACGCTTTCGATAACGGATCTCAGCCGAATAGACGAACTTGTAAAGGCGGTGAATGATGCCGCCGAGGAAATGAACGATATTTCTTCCGACCCTGCACTGCTTGCGAATGCGGTAAGAAGCATCTATACCGTAAGAGCATACGGCAGTAACAACGATACAGAGGGATATACCAACATGGTGGATCTCGGCTCTATGATAGCAGCTACGGTATCGGGCGACAAGGCGGACAAGGTCATGTCGGCGCTTGAAAAGGCGGTAGTGTATAACATCTACGGTGAGGACAAGGACGGCTCAACAGGGCTTTCGACCTACTATCCGTTCGGCGTTTCCGGCTCTGCCGAGCTTGCCACATTCGGCAAGGTGTGCGTAAGTCCGTACTATATGACGTTTGTTGACAGAATAGCCTACGGCGCACAAAACGGCAGTACGGACGGGTACAGCGGTGAAAAAACATGGCTTGCGGACGGTGCGGTGTACTGGAGCGACGGGGATTATTCCGACTATGAGAGCAACTGGGAGCATTACAACAACAAGACCGACAACATGGGCTTCTGCGGTGATAAGAGCAGTGTACAGATAGATGTCGGACCTGTGCTTGACGATGAGGGAACGTTCTACTTCAATGTTACGGACGATACTATAAACAACCTTGCGAGCGTAAACTGCTCGGTTTACCGTGTTGACGAGGAAACGGGTGAGCTTATCGAATTCGGCGTTGACCAGAGTACAAAGGTCGATTTCTCATCGGGACTGGTCGAGGATAATTTCAGCGGTCAGTGGTATATGATCGAGAATAATCTTATCCCTATGTTCATAGTGGAGAAGAACGGAAACAGCTCGGTTTACACATCACCTATAAAGCTCAACGGCAAGGAAACAAATCTGCGTATAGCTATGACGCAGGACGGCAATGCGTATGACATAACGGCGCTTGGAACATGGGACGGTGTAAACGAAAACGGCGAGTCGGCAAGAAGCGTTGTTCCGCTTAAAGAGGGCGATGTCATAGTGCCGATATTCAACACCTACGACAGCGAGGGCAACTTTGCAGGCAAGGCGGAGGGCGATGAATGCACCTACAGCGGCGACAATATGATAGAGTTTGTCAATCTGCCTGCAGGCGACTACAGATACAGTTTTGTTATAAACGACATTTACGGAAACGTGTGCTATACAGGCTTCACGGTGTTTACGACAGACGATGACGGGAATGTGTTCTTTACGCCGGAAGAGTAGTAAAAACAGCAAGCTGTATCGATCACGCATTTTTCTTTTACAAAAAAACTAAGAGGAGAACCCCTATGCCAAACCGGATCATCACGGATATTTCAGATTATATCTTTGTGTCAGGAGAACTTCAAAAGGTCGATGCGATTTTTCTGCCGGGCGGCTCACACCCCGAACAGCCCGAATATGCCGCAGAATTATACCGACAAGGTTTGACTGATTGGATAGTCCCGTCAGGAGGAGTAAGCGTTAAAGAGGAAAATGGCACGGCGTCCGTTCAAAAGCAGAAATTTATAGTGGCGATTACCGGTCAGACTGCGAGTTTTTTACAGATGTACTCGTAAAAAACGGCGTTCCGCAGACTGCGATCATTGAAGAAAGCAAGTCGGGGCATACCCGTGATAACGCATTTCTCTCTCGTAAAGCCGTTGATGAAAAGGGCATAATGATAAAAAGCGGTATAATTGTTTGTAAAGCCTTTCATGCTCGCCGATGCTTAATGCTGTATCAAATGGCTTTCCCGAATGTTGATATGACGGTCTGCCCCGTACATTGCTATAACATCACCAAAGAAAACTGGTATACGACCGAAAAAGGAACCGATCGAGTGCTCGGTGAGCTTGCACGGTGCGGAAATCAGTTTGTCGGCGATCTCAAGACTTATCTTGATCTGATATGAAAATACTGTGCTGCCTTCAGTAAAAACAGCAAGCCGTATCAAGTTTCGGCTTTCTCGTTTGTGATAAAATGAATACAGTCGAAAAGATGGAAGAAAGCTGTACGGGAGAAAAACAGATGAACGGGATAAACGAATGGCATATGAATATTCAGAATATTGTTGACGACATAGACAGGTGTATCAGAAGCGGCGAGGACGAAAGGCTGACGCTCGGCAGGCTGTCGCAGACGTTTGGCTATTCGGAATACTATGTTTCAAGGAAATTCAGCGAAATATCGGGAATGAAGCTCAGGGATTATATGAGATACCGCAGGCTTGCTTTTGCACTGAGGGAACTGAGAGATACCGACAAGGGCATACTTGACATAGCACTTGACTACGGCTTTACATCTCACGAGGCGTTCACAAGGGCATTCAAAGCGGCATACGGAATTACTCCGAGCGCTTACCGCTTACACCCTGTACCTGTAATTCTCCGCACGGCTATAAGACCTTTCGACTGCTATCTTTTAGGTATAGGAGGAACAGGTATGGCACAGACAAACAGTGATATTAAGGTGTATTTCGTAACGATACCGGCTCATAAATTCCTGCATATCAGAAACTACGAGAGTATAGGGTATTTCGACTTCTGGGAAAAGCAGAGTCACATTCCCGGACAGGACTGCGAAACTATATGCGGACTGCTTGACAGTATCAAGGGCAAGCTCGACGATATGGGCGGCGATGAGGCGAACAGCGGAAGCGGTCAGGTCATGGCATTCATTAATGAGCCTGAGGGAAGAATATGCAGCTGGGGCATTCCGCTGGCTGAGGCTTACGGTGTAAGGCTTCCTGCCGACTACAGCGGAGAGATACCAAGGCAGATGCAGATCATAGACGTGCCTGAGGGCGAGTATATCGTATTTGAACACGGACCATTTGACTTTCAGACCGAAAACAGTGCGGTTGAAGCAAAGATAGAACAGGCTATGAAGGACTTTGACTATGAAAAGTCGGGCTATGAACTTGACAAAACGCAGGGCAGGGTGTTTTACTTCTATCACGACTGCAGGAGATACTGGAAGTATATAAGGCCTGTGAGGAAAACCGGATAAACGGAAAACCGCCTTTTAATCGGGGCGGTTCTTCGGATTATGCAGGGCGATGCACTTGACACTGGCTTGATTTTGTGTTATATTATAGATACAAAAAGAGGGAAACGACAGACGGTCGCTCCCATAAAAGTGGTTTTGAAATAACCGCCTCAGGTTAGCAGCGAGGGCGGTTATTTCTTTTTATTAAAAGAAATGATTGTGAATATCATAACTGTGAAA